>MAAA01014074.1_pt1 | contig 26603 bp, 24 predicted proteins | sample 1115971 | NCBI WGS metagenome assembly MAAA01 (sample SAMN04961123, study PRJNA320927) | seawater metagenome | isolation source: sample BD02T6 sea water enriched with oil for 6 days | place: USA:Gulf of Mexico | collected 2013-07-27 | reverse complement strand
TGAAAACCCTATAATAATACAAGCAATTTACAAGGATTCAGAATGCTACAATATCTACTCAATGCCCCACGCCCAACCAAACGCTTAATTACCCTAGCGTATGACGCCCTTGTGATTCCCCTGGCCATTTATGCTTCGCTGGCACTACGCCATGGCGAGCTTATCATCCGTATAAATGAACAGCTGCTCTTCACTGTTATAAGCACCACTATTTTAAGCCTAGCGGTTTTTACCCGCACAGGCTTGTACCGTGCGGTTATTCGCTACATGGCCACCAAGGCGTTTGGCACACTTGCAGTGGGCATTACCATATCTGCGTTAATTTTAGCCACCAGTTCATTTATTACCCAAGCCAACTTGCCTAGATCTAGCATTATTATATATTGGTTTACCGCATTTGCCTTGCTGGGCTCGCCAAGGTTGTTTATTCGCAATATTGTTAATCAGCTTAATAACTCATCTAAAGAAGCCGTGGTAATATACGGCGCAGGAAATCAGGGCATTGCACTAATGAATGCCCTAAGCAACAGTGAAACTTATCGACCAATAGCCTTTATTGATGATAACCGAAAAAAACAGGGATCTATCATTCAGGGTCTTAAAGTTTATGGGCAAGACCAATTAACCAGCCTTAATGAAAGCCATAACCTAAACAAAGTTTTGCTTGCATTGGGTAATGCCAGCACGTCTAAACGCAAGCAAATTATAGAATCCATATCGGGCAATAACTTTGAAATACTCACCACCCCAGCCGTGCAAGACATCGTGAGTGGTAAAGCCAAAATAGAAGAAGTAAAAGACGTCGAAATTGAAGACTTACTAGGCCGAGATTGCGTTAGCCCAAATCAAGCATTACTACGAGATAACATTAAAGATAAAAACGTACTGGTAACCGGTGCAGGGGGTAGTATTGGGTCTGAGCTTTGCCGCCAAATAATCAAGCAGCACCCGGCTAAAATCATTTTATTAGAACTGAATGAATACAGCCTTTACAGCATAGAACAAGAGCTAAACAACTATTGCCAAGCTCATGATGATTGCCAGGTAGAGATTATTTCAATTTTAGGCTCTGTACAAAAACAAAACCGCTTAGAGACCATATTTAAAACCTTTAAAGTTCAAACCATCTATCACGCCGCCGCTTATAAGCATGTGCCCATGGTTGAGCACAATGTAGTAGAAGGGGTTCGCAACAATGTATTTGGCACTTGGTATTGCGCCGAGGCCGCCATTAAAGCCGACGTAGAACGCTTTGTACTGATAAGTACCGACAAAGCCGTTAGGCCCACCAATGTTATGGGCGCTTCTAAAAGGGTTGCAGAACTGGTTTTACAAGCACTATCAGAACGACAAAGCGATACGCTTTTCTCTATGGTGCGCTTTGGTAACGTACTGGGCAGCTCGGGCTCGGTTGTGCCTCTTTTTAGAAAGCAAATTAAAGCCGGTGGCCCCATTACGGTTACCCACCCCGATATCATCCGTTATTTTATGACCATACCTGAAGCCAGCCAACTAGTGATACAAGCGGGCGCCATGGGTAAAGGCGGTGATGTATTTGTATTAGACATGGGCGAACCCGTTAAAATTGTTAGCCTTGCTCAAAAAATGATTCGCCTTTCGGGCCTAACCGAAAAAGACGATTTAAATAATCACGGTGACATGAATTATTAATCGGTGACAACGTAGAAGGCAGTGAACACCCAAGAATAATGACCGCAAACGAAGTACACCTAACATGGCCAGAAACCCACAACCTACTTAACAAGCTTGATAAAGCCTGCCATGATTTTAAAGTAGAAGACGTAATAAATTTACTGCTAGAAGCACCTGCAGCCTTCACCAGAGAAAGTAAAAACCCAGACTGGGTATTGAATCAAACACAAAAAAATGGCGCTTAACAGCGCCATTTTAATAGATCCAATCTGTACGAGCTTGCTCAGTACCCCTCCCGTGAGCGAAGCGAATGCATTAGGCATGCAAGCGACAAGCCCATTTAAATAGCAGACCCCATTCGCGTGCGAGCACACTCCTACAATACCAAAAATATTTTCACTCCAAATAATTATTCAGCTTATAAAAATCATACTCTGGCCCTACTCCTACCCCACCCCAATCACCACATCACAATCGGGCAAATATTCACGATACAGTTTCTGCAAATCCTGCTTAGCTTGATCATCACCATGCACGATACGAATATGCTGCGGAGCTTGCTCAATACCCGTAGCAAAATTAAGCAGATCTTGTTGATCAGCATGGGCGCTATAACCGCTTAGGGTATGAATGGCGGCATTGATATTTATACGCTCATTATCAAGCATGACATAAGCCTGCTTTGTCTTTTGCTTAACACCATAGCGCTGAATATCACGACCAGGTGTACCCTTTGCTTGAAAGCCCACAAAAATAACATCGGTACGCTTATCGGGCAGAAGCGCCTTTAAATAATTCTGAATCCTGCCACCTGCGCACATACCACTAGCAGCAATCACTACCGCAGGCCTACCTGTTTTTCTTAAATATTCAACCGTATCTAAATGGCTTTGATGACTATCAATGGTTAGCATTGATTCAAAAGCTAACGGATGCCGACCGCTATGTACTTTTTCACGGGCTTCAGCATCCCAAAGTGCTTTTAGCTCACGGTAACTTTGAGTAAATTTAGCAGCAAGGGGCGAGTCTACAATAATATCTAAATGGTCCCATACGGTAGCGCCTTTACCAGCCGTATTTTCATCATGGTTATTTAGTTTATTGGCAGATTCAATCGCATGAATAATTTCTTCAATCTCGTACAACAACTCCTGAGTACGACCAATAGAAAATGCCGGTATCAATACCGTACCGCCATCTTCAAAGCTGCGCTCAATTGCTTGCTTTAATCGTTGTCGGCGATGCTCACGGGATTCATGCAATTTATCGCCATAGGTACTTTCAATTACCAGTGTATCGGCTCTAGCGGGTGATTTAGGTTCAGATAATAACGGAGAGTGCGGCGCACCTAGATCACCCGAAAATACAACACGGTGTGAACCTTTATTTTTTACATTGCTTACATCTAAAATATCAAACTCAACATAAGCCGAACCCAATATATGACCCGCCACTTGAAAGCGGGCTTTAATGTTAAGCATACCATCAAGATCAAACCACTGGTCATAAGGCATCGGCTTAAGCAGCTTTTTTAACTTACTTAACACAGATTGTACTAACCGTTGATTACGCGTAACCCCCACCTTAAGCGCATCTTCAATCACTAACGGTAACAAATGCGCGGTTGCTTGTGTGGCATAAATTGGCCCATCAAACCCAGCGGCCAATAAATAAGGGATACGCCCCACGTGATCTATATGGCAGTGAGTCACCACTAACGCACCAGTACCCTCTAGCGAAAAATCAATTTGTTTTTGAGCCAACTCAGACGCGTCATCGTCTAACGCACTACTGCCCGCCTTTTCATCACCTTGAAACAAACCACAATCAATCAGCACTGAATATGAGCCTGAATGCTTGCTTGCTAACTCAAGCTGATGACAAGAACCTGTAACGCCATTTACAGCCCCATGATGCAAAACTTTAAAAAGAGTTTTGCCTGAATTAGCTAAATTGTTTGATTTACCTGTTAACACAATCAATCCTTGATCAGTGAGATTTATTTAATTATTAACAAGCGGACCACCATATACAATCGGCGTATGTAATGAGATTAGAAAACCAACAACATAGATCACAATATCACAAATACGTAGGAGAGAGCCTGCTCGCGACAATAAACGTCATTGCCCGCACACCGTAGCCAGGATAAAGCGAAGCGGCATCCTGGGAAACAAAACAGCGCTAACATCTAGAGGTCAGCCTACTCACGACGATAAACGTTATTAATCCACACACCGAAGCCTAGATAGAGCGAAGCGGCATCCGGGGATGCCAAAAGTCACCCCTTAACTCTATCCCCTTCCCCGACCCCCAAAACAGTCTGAAAAATAAACTTAAAATAATTCTTTATGCTCATCTCACAAATCATCTTAGCATCCGTTTCAGCCAACAATTCAGGAGTCGACATATCAATATCATTAACCTGTGCTAAACCCGTAATACCTGGCCTTACATCACCCCCCCCCTAGCACCACGAGCCATTGTAAATTAATTTCGATCAAAAAAACCAGACCCAATTAAACTCATTCCGCCTTATTAAAACATTCCAGAGTTGCGGTAACTTATTTAATATTGTTTTACGTAAAATACAACACGCTGTAGATTATTATTCTGAAGTAAATAACCTACGCGGAATAATTCTTATCTAATAATTATTTTTTTAAAGGTAGATAAGATAATCAATAGATCACCCCATAAGCTGTTATTATCAACATACTTTAAATAATAACTTTGCTTTATAGGTAATATAATGTCGATATAAGCTTGCCTAGAATCTTGGTACCTAGCTAATATTTCGTTTTCATCAACCATTTCAATCGAAGCCCTATCAGTAATTCCAGGCCTTACAGATAAAACTTTTTCTTTAACGTCTTTTGGGTAGCAATCAATAAATTCTGGCACCTCAGGCCGTGGGCCAACAAAACTCATACGCCCCATTAAAACATCAAACAGTTGCGGCAATTCATCGATCTTAGTCTTTCGTAAGAAGTGCCCCGAAGAAGTAATCCTAGAATCAGAACCAACGGTTAAGCGCCCAGCAGACTCAGAATCTACTTTCATAGTACGAAACTTATAAATATCAAACAAAACACCATATCGACCAACTCGGTTTTGCCTAAAAAATACAGGGCCACTAGAATCAAGCTTGATCCATATCGAGATAAAAACAAATATAGGAAAAATAAATAGCAAGCCCACTAACGATGCACTGATATCAAAACAACGCTTAAGCATTTCCCAACACCTTTTTTATCGTTGAAATAACGCGCAGTTGGTCTTCATTCATCATTTTAGTATATAAGGGCAATGATACCTCTTGCTCAAATAACCTTTGAGCGACTGGATACATTTCAGGGGTTAGCTTATAAGTATCACGCCAGTATGGATGTAAGTGCAAAGGAATAAAATGAACAGAACAACCTATTCCAAACTCAGCCATTTTTTCGATAAATGTATCCCTACTTACACCGCACTCAGGTTTAAGTTTTATTGGGTATAAATGCCATGCATGTTGATCGCCGTCTAATGCTAAAGAAGGTAATTCAAGCGGTAAATCTGCCAGTTCTTTATGATAGACCTCTGCCATTTGTGTTCTTTTAGACAAAAATCCAGGAAGTCGTTTTAACTGATGAATCCCCATTGCAGCAGAAATATCAGGCATATTATATTTATAACCCGGCGCCACTACTTCATAGAACCATGAAGGTTTAGTCGAAGTATACCGATCAAAGGCATCTTTGCTGATACCGTGCAGTCTCATAATACGACAATGCTTTGCCAATTCTCTGTTTCTAGTAACAACCATACCGCCTTCGCCAGTTGTCATGGTTTTATTTGCATAAAAACTAAAGACAGTGAAATCCGTCTCAAGTGTACCAACTATATCGCCCTGATAAACTGTAGGTAATGCATGCGCAGCATCTTCGACAATTTTAATGTTGTGCTTCTTAGCATGTGCAATGATGGGATTCATATCACAGCATAAGCCAGCAAAATGAACAGGTACAACAACCTTAGTTTTAGATGTAATCGCACGAGAAAATGACTCAACTGTCATATTAAACGTATGCGCATCTACATCAACCATTATAGGTGTAGCGCCCAAATATCTTACGATTTCAGCGGTAGCTGTAAAAGTATAGGTAGGAACAATTACTTCATCACCAGGCCCAACACCAAGTGCCTCTAAGGCAAGGTGTAATCCAGAAGTAGCAGAATTAACAGATATTGACTCGAGCGAACTGTCGCCAAGAAATGATGTGAAATCAGACTCAAACCTCTTAGCCTTAGGCCCAGTAGTAACCCAGCCAGACCTTAAAGAATCTACAACTTCTGAGATTTCTTCTTCACCAATTTCAGGTAAAGCAAAAGGAAGAAAGTCATTCATCATTTAGCTCTTTATATAGATACTGCGAATCACGTGTTTCCTTTTGAACTTTAAAACCATGCCTAAAGTAAAATTCAACCGCACGCTTATTACTCTTTCTGACCGACAAACCGTACAGACCACCTTCTGAATTTGGCAATGACGCTTCTAGATACTCAATTAATTCAGCCCCAACACCCTTAGATTGATTATTGGGATTAACAGCGATAGACATCAAACGAAATGGAACCGATATTCCCCCAGTGTCAGGAGAAGAAAATTTTGTTTTTAGTTTTGATATGACTTTCTCATATAAAAAATAAGGATGTTTAAGGAAGACTGTCCATAAATATTTACTTTCATCCTGAATGAACTTTTGCACTCCCACCCCGACGGAACGACCGGAGATTACAAAACCCTCAACGCCATCCCCAAGATCTAGCACAAAACTTAGATCACTTGACTCAACAAGATACTGATAATACTTTTCCAGCTTTTCCTCAGAAAAGCACGATGTAAAATGATTTTTAGAATAGGCGCTGTAATGTACAGAAGCTATACCCCTTTTGTAATCGGAAATATTGTTTCCGTCCACCTTAATAATCATCTATATAACACTCCTACTACCCCAAATAATATCAAATACCCACCAAAGTGGTTTATAAATCTAATTCTTACACCATAATAACGAATAAATATAAAAATAATTCCAAATCTTCGTATTTATAGAAACACAATACCTGACCAAAAACATGAAAATTATTGAAGTAATTAGTATTATATTGGAATAAACTGGTATACACCATCCACCTTAGATAACTTCCGAATATCGCACCTCCTCACCCCAGAACTACAGTGTGAGCGTAAATTCGCCGACAAAACTGCGAAAAACCCTAATTCAATTGAGAATTTCACAAATGTAAAGTACTAGCCAATAAATTATTAATTTAATAATTTATTGGCTAGATTAGAGTAAACATGATTTTTTTGTACGTAAGCAGTGCCATTTTTAGCAATAGCCTCTAATTCAAGGGGTGACTTACTTTTTATTTTAAGAATAGCTTCAGATAACCCAACACTATCACTTGAAGAAACCTCTTCGCCACAACCAGCATCAACAACAGGGCTATAATCAGGACTGTCAATATAGTAGATTATCGGGACACCCGAATACATATATTCATATAATTTATTTGCAGCTACTCCATACTTATAAAGTGAACAAGGTTTAGCTCCAACGCATAACACATCACATAAAGACTGAAGTTTATAAATGTCTTTTTTAGCAACCGCGCCATGGAAATAGACGTTATTTAATTTATTCTTTTTACATACATCTTCCAATTCACTTTGCTCTTTCCCGCGCCCAATGAGAAGAAACACTATATCCTTATTTTCTAAAAGTAATTTTGCAGCCTCTAGCATATGCGGTAAAGCATTTGCTTCGCCAAAAGTCCCTGTATAGGCTACTACAAATTTACCAGTACAAAAAACAGGTAGCGCTATATTTGAATGCTTATAAGAGTTCAAAATTTCTTTTTCTGAAACACCATTTGACACCCACAAAAACTTATCAGTAGCAACACCCAACTCTGAAAGTCTTAGGGAATAATTGGATAAATTTGATGTCACTTTATCTGCTTTTACAGCACTAAACTTTTCAATCCAATAAAGCATCCTTACAAGGGGATGTTTATTGCTGACCCCCCCGATGCTAACAAAGGTATCAGGCCATACATCCCTAATATCCAGGCATGTTTTTGCACTTATGAACTTACTAAGCACCCAAACCCCCAGAAAAGCGACGGGCGCTGGAGATGAATAATGTAATACATTAGGTTTAAGTTTATTAAAACTAAGAAATGGCATATACAAGGCAAACAAAAACCAATTGATTACCCGCAAAAAGCTATTTGCTTTTTTATAGTTAAATGTTTTAAGCCACAAAATATCCAAGCCGTTATAGTTATCCTTATGCCACAATCCTTTAAACTTAGGCTTACTTCGTAATAAATGGTGATTACTACTCATAACAAGCAGTACATTATGACCCTTTTCCTGGAGTGCTTTGGCAAGGTAATACGAACGCCCTGCAAAACCTACATCAGGTGTTGACGCATATTGGTTAATAAAAAATAACGATTTCATAGTAATGAATGCTCCTAACATATTTAGTTTAATGTTGATGTATATGAAACTTTTTCAGTAGGCGCGATAACGTTAGCCTCACCAGTTAAAACTTTTTCACCTTTTTGATTTATTACAATACAACTCAAAGTAATCGAGTTATTATTATCATTTTTTTCTGTTACGCACAAAGTTACACTTAAAGTGTCATTAATTCTAACAGGTCGTATAAATGACAGCGTCTGCCCTAGATAAATAGTCCCAGGTCCAGGATAAACCGTTCCTAATGTGGCTGAAATAAGTGATGCTGACCACAAACCATGAGCTATCTTCCCCTTAAAAATAGTCTTAGATGCAAATTCTTCATCCAAATGAACAGGGTTCATGTCTCCACTGACTTTAGAGAAAAGGTCTATATCTTCCTCGGATAATACTTTAGAAAATTCAGCGGTATCACCAATATTTACTTCACTATAAATAGTATTTTTAAGTACAACATTTGTTTGTCTCATAACCCTAAATATCCTTTAACTTTCGGGCAGGATTACCCGCAAAAACTGTCCTTGAAGGCACATTCTTAGTAATAACAGCGCCTAAACCAACAATTGCTCCATCTCCAATTTTTGCTTTCTGCATGACAGATACATTTGGGGCTACCCATGCAAACTCACCAACCTCCACACCGCCACTAAGTTCTGCACAAGCAGTTAAAAATGCACCTTTTTTTACATGACAGTTATGTGCAATATGAACCAAATTATCTGTTTTCACCTGAGTATCGATTAATGTATTCGAAAGCGTTCCTCGTGAAACTGAATTCAATGCACCTATTTCAACATTTTCACCAATAGTTACTCCGCCCAAGTGTGGAAACCTTAGAGGTGTGCCGTCAGGTAGGCGCTCAAATCCGAACCCGTCGCCACCAATAGAAGAGCACGAACGGATGCGTGTATTGGCACCAATCGTTGTTCTGCTGTGAATCACTGTATTGGCTTCGATAATAACATTTTCACAAATAATACAGCCTGACTCAATCACAACATTAAGTCCTAAAATCGAAGATTCATGAATTTTAGACTCAAACTCATAAGTTGAAAATCCAATATTATTTACCAAGAAATCCAGTAAGCGAATAAAATCTAACCTAGGATTATCCGATATGATAGAAGTATAATTGAGCTCTAGCGGATCTTCTAAGTCATTACTTTGACGTGGTCAATGATTTTATGACAACCCAGTTAAGCAACATATCTTAATTCAGTGACTTCTTTCTCAAACTCATTTGGACTCTTGTAATCCAAATATGAATGAAGCCGCTTTGCGTTATAAAACATCGAAATGTATTCCAAAGTATCCTGCTGCGCTTCATGGCGTGTTTGGTAATTACACCACTGAACCATCTCTTGTTTAAGCTACGAAAGAAGCTCTCTGCGACAGCATTATCCCAGTAATTACCTAAGCGACTCATACTGCCAACAATCCCATATTGCTTTAATAATTGCCTATAAACCTTACTTGCATACTGGGAGCCTCTGTCCGAATGCACAATCAATCCCGGCCTAGGTTTACGTTGCCAAACAGCCATATTCAAAGCGTCACAGACAAGTTGAGCTTTCATTCTTGAACCCATACTCCAGCCAACAATCTTTCTTGAGAATAGGTCAATGACGACAGCTAAGTACAGCCAACCTTCTTGAGTCCAGATATAAGTAATGTCTTGAACATAAGCCATATCCTGCTCATTTACATCAAACTCGCGGTCAAGCACATTATCAAACACAGGTTGTTTATGATCGCTATTCGTCGTGACTTTAAACTTCTTGCGTGAACGAACCTTTACGCCAGCTTCATCCATTAGTTTCTTAGCCTTACCGCGAGTCACGGAAAAGCATAAAGCATTTAGTGCCTTTTGCATTCGTCGCGTACCATAGCTATAACGGCTAGATTCAGCGATCTCTTTTACCCACTCAAGCATCTCTGCATGATTTGGATCTTCAATTTTAAATGACTGAGTTTTTTTGATAACTGTAATAGCCATTCCACTTTACGCCTATCAAAACCGAATTTTCTAGGAAGCCAATAATCTTCAAAAAACCTAGTAAACCTGGATTCATGGTGTTTATGCTTGAACTTCTTCCACCCAAACTTAGCCGCTAACAATTCTTCGGCATCAGATTTTACATAAGGCCCATGATCTAGCGGCTTAAATACTTTCATCCCAAGAATATATGTGTAATAGAGTTTCGACACAAACACATCAATAATGGGATATGACTTCAATGGACGAGATCCGAACTTTTTATGAATTCCTTTAATAAAGGTTTTATCATTACCTGGATAAGCACCCACTCCTCCGGCTCTCTTATGCACTCCGTTGATAAGTTGCCACCTATAATCACGTATTTTATTTAATTCTCTCTTGCAAACTTATAAAGTGTTGAAAAAAATGCGCAGTCTTGAGGAATATCCTGGTGTGGAATCTGAGATTTTAGAATCGCAACTTGAAGATCTTTAATTTCCTCCCAATTCACTACCTCCGTATATAAATCCAGTCCCAATCCATCAACAATTTTCTCAATATTACTTACCGCCTGATCTGTATTCCAACCTGCATCCACATGAAAAAGCATAGGGCGTAGACCCATAACTTCTTTTGCTATGTAGGCACAATATGAACTATCTAAGCCACCACTGAGCCCAATAATACAGTCGAAATCACGCCCCTCACCATCTGATTTAATCTTCTCCGCGTTGTCCATAAGCTGCTTGTAACCGCGCTCATCTGTATGCCAGCTAGGCACGATTTCAGAATGAAAGTTATTACAATAACAACAGATGCCATTCACGTCGAAGGTAATTGTTTTGTCAGACTCATCCATAATGCATGTTTTGCAAATGCGCTATGTCACTCAATTTTTGTTAGTGTTTAGGGCATAAATTCAAGAAACTTAACTACCGATAAAGGATTTTGACTTAAAACCCCGCTCTGTATAAATCCGAATCCCCCACTTTCTTATGTAATCACGAAGATCATCCGTGTCCTCATCCTCAGCTCCTGAATATTCAAACGTCTCGACATTAAATGTTAAGCCTTTGAACGTCAGTAATGGGTAGTCAAGTGTCAGATTTTTTGACGCGTTTATTCCACGATGTAAGGAATTACTTTGGTAATCCTCTATGATTCTAACCATTTCTGTTGATCTTTCATCAATAGTCAGTGGCTTTATATCCTTTATAAATCGAGCTGGAGATCCGGCATAAACTCCCGTTTTTTCAAGAGTTTTTGTCACAACTGATTGCGCACCGATCACTGTTCTTTCAGGGATTACAACTCCCATCATGATCAAGCTTCGGTAACCTATTATCGTTCCAGAACCAATCTTGACTCCCGCAAAAGAGGCAGGATAACCCTCCAAAACTGATAACCAGTAACCATGTGTAAGTATAGCTACTTCAGTTGACAAACCGACATCATCACCGATCACTATAGGTTCGCAAACATTAATGAAATTGTTATGAATCGTGCACCTGTCGCCTATTGTTAGATTGGCCGTGAAACGCTCTCTTCCGCCACCACCGACTCTGAGGCCGGAACTATGAAAAAGGTGAGACCCAATCACTATATTATTTCCTGATATTTCAGTGTCCCCGCCTAATCGACTGAAATCACCAATCTCAAAAACTCCATTTACATTGACTTTTACACCTGATCCGAATGAAACATTCTGACCAATACGGATTTCTTTAGCGATAATTTCAACATTTTTTTCTTTATTAATATATTTTTCCATCAAACTAATCCACCACTTACATCTAAAGAAACTCCGCATAAGTCAGCATTATCAACGATATAATCCACCGTCCTGATTATATTCGAAGGCTTGCCAAGTCGCCTAACAGGTATGGTTTCCACTAAGTTTTTGATATTAATAGTCGGTACCTCATCAATAATGCCAATATCAAAATAGCCTAGATTAATATTGTTGATCGTTATATTTTTTCCTGCATTTTCTGCAGATAACGCCTTAGTCATCCCCCACAAACCAGACTTAGAAGCAGCGTAAGCAGACGTCCCTGGAACCCCTTTTTGCGCCACGACTGAAGAAAAGTTTATGATCCGACCGTAATTTTTGGCTCGCATGTATGGGAGCACAGCCCTAATCAAATTGAAGCTACCTATCAAGTTCACATCGATCACATTCCTCCACTGATCAATATCGGACTTATGCCCAAAAGCATTATATGTTATCCCGGCGCAGTTTATTAAAACTAAACTATCGCTATTGCTCTCATCCACAATACCAGTCACCCACTTAGAAACAGCGTCAAAAGACCTTACATCGACTTGAGAGAAATTATTATAATCCGTTACCAAAGAACTATTGTAGGTCCCATGGCATATTTCACCTCTACTCGAAATGTTATCAAACAATAGCTGACCTATACCTCTCGATGCTCCAGTTATTAAATACATTAAATACTCCCTTTTATGACCACTTCATGACTGATGCACCCCAAGTCCAACCAGACCCGACCGCAGCAAACAAAATTAAATCACCTGATTTAAGCTTTCCAGCCCTGTTTGTTTCATCAAGTAAGATTGGTATGGTGCCACCTGATGTATTCGCATAGCGATCCATATTCGTCAAAAATTTAGAAAAATCAGTTCCCAATACCTCAGCGGTCTTCTTGAGAATGCCAATGGATGGCTGATGGGGGATCACATATTTAATGTCCTCAATTGTAAGATCACAGCTTTCAAGAACCGCTTTGATCGCTTGGGGTAAAACAATTGTCGCCGTATCAAAAACAGCCTGACCATCCATAAAGAATTTATGTTCTCGATTATCAAGGGTTGCTTGAGTCGCAGGCTTTTCTGACCCCCCTGCAGGTATAGTCCACGCCATCTTTCCTCTACCATCTGCCTGTAGGTTAGCTGATATAAATCCACTATCATCCTCGGCATGGCTAAAAATTGCGGCACCCGCACCATCACCAAAAAAGACACAATCTCTTCGAGTCCAGTCTATGATTTTAGAAAATGTATCGGCACCTATAACTAAAACATTGTCGTACATACCCGATGCCACAAACTGGGAAGCTACTGTAGATGCATAGAGAAACCCGGAGCATACAGCATTTAGATCAAAAGCAGCGGCATTAAAAGCGCCTATTTTCTCTTGGACGATACAAGCTGTTGACGGGGCCATTCTATCAGGGGTAGTAGTTGCAACGATGATTAAATCTATATCATCAACAGACAATCCTGCCATTGAAATCGCACGCATAGCAGCCCCCGTAGCTAAGTCAGACGTGCATTCGTCGTCCTGAGCAATATGTCTTTGCTTTATTCCTAGCGTATTATAAATCCAATCTGGATTACTGTCGACGAAAGTACAAATGTATTCATTAGTGTATATTTGCTCGGGAACATATGAGCCTGTCCCAATAATTTTGACATTACGTATTTTTTTAATCATATCTACATTCCTATGTTTCGTCTTATTTTGATTAATAGGCTCTACGACCACAGCGCCTGCTGATGACTTACCAGATTCTTTTGCAAATACTAAAAAACCAACCTCTTGGTCAACCAACGTTGAAACACCTAGTACCACTACATTCTTTCCGAAAAATGTAAGACCCAAGTGTGATGTTATCTCAGATACGTTTATCGAGTTTTTTTAATCTATAACCCATCGGATCACCTCATAACTTTCAGCATATTCAGTACCTATTTGTACACCACGTGTTTTTGCTAACGAAAAAATGAAATCTCTGCTCATATAATCACGCCCTGCTTGCGAACCATAACACTGTAATGCATTAAATTTTGCTTCTATGTGCTTCTTTTCTAATTTCACAAAGCTTGTTGTGTCAAAGGTTAGATTATTCCAAATAAGCTCGTAACCTAAAATAGTTGTGCCCTTAAATGCTCTCAATCCTTCTTGCGCAATTGTTGCATGATCTTGATGTATATCTTTTAATGATGGCATTAAGACTAAATCATATTTTGACTTTTTACGTATATCAATAAGATTTTCTAATATTTCTTGGCGAGAGTAATTTAACTTTCTTACCTGATAATTATAAATAAGTAAATTTTCAGGCGTTATGCCCAATTTAGACGTCGCTGCCTTCACTTCTGTTTTCAATATATCTTTAGGTAGGTGATCAGGTACAGATTCTTCTGCAGTAGAGAAAGCCACATACGTGACTATTGCTCCCTGCTCAATAAGCCTACTTATAAACCCCCCCGCACCTAATTCACCATCATCCGTATGGGGAGCCAATACCAGTACATTTTTAGCATTTATATTCATTTAATGGTCCACATAGAATTTGAAATAACTAATAAATATCGGCGAATCATTTCAACAGCCTTTCAACGATTCGTTTACTCGCATCACCATTACCATAAAGATTAATATCGAATTGGGTATTAAACGTAAATTTGCTATATGCCTCTAATATATTATCAGTATCAGCCCCTACTAATTTATTGAAACCACCATCAACAAGCTCTACCCACTCAGTTTCATCTCGCATCGTTAAGCATGGCTTAGAGAAAAAATACGCTTCTTTTTGAAGACCACCACTGTCAGTCAGAATCATATCACAATTATCAATCAACCATACCATATTCAAATAACCTACAGGCTCAATCACTGTAAGATTAGATAGATCGCACTGTTGAGATTCTAAGATATTTTTTGTTCTTGGGTGAAGAGGTAGAATAACTTGTTTATTTTTAGAAATAATTTTTAGCGCCTCAATAATATTAGACAACCTAATAGGGTCATCCGTATTTTCAGCTCGGTGAATTGTACATAAAACGTATTCACTATTAATTTTAATGTCTTCTGGTTTACACGCATGTTGCTTATAAAACATGGCACCATCTTGCATAACATCACCAGAAAGAACAACTTCTACTCCACTGTTCCAAGCGTGATAGCTTTCATTTTCAAGATTTTTTATTGCCAAGGCTGTCGGGCAAAACAATAATGCACTGATTCTATCCGTAAGAATGCGATTCACTTCCTCTGGCATAGCCATATTAAAACTTCTTAAGCCCGCCTCAATATGAACTATTTTTATATGCAGTTTAGATGCAGCAATTGCTCCAGCCAGCGTAGAATTGGTATCACCATAAACCATAACAAAATCAGGTTTTTCTTCTTGCAAGACTTCTTCAATTTTCTCGATCATTTGCCCGGTCATAGCGCCGTGAGTTTTTCCACCAATGCCTAAGAAATAATTAGGTTTAGGGATCTTCATTTCAGAAAAAAACACATCACTCATATTCTCATCATAGTGCTGACCCGTATGCACGATAACTTCATTAAGGTCTTTGTGCTTTGCTATTTCTCTACTGACCGAACCTGCTTTAATAAATTGCGGACGAGCGCCTAGTATCGTTACTATTTTCCGCATGTTATTTTGCACCCTTTAATGAGTCATAAAGTTTAAACAATTTTTGTTCTTCTATTGTCCAATTATATTTTCTATGTACTGCAATCTGACCATTACGCCCCATACTTTCAGCCTCTTTAGGATGATCTACCAGGTAATCAATAGCTCCTGCAATTGCTTTAGGGTCAAGTGGATTAACACAAAGGCCGCAGTCATTACCTTCTATAATATCTTTCCATAGTGGAAAATCAGAGCCAATTACAGGAACACCTGCACTCATATACTCGAACATTTTATTCGGTTGAGCATCAATATGATTTGGAGCAGGTAAAAAAGTTACAAGCCCTGCAACACATCGTGACAATACGTCGCGAACATCCTCGCGCCCAATAAAACCCAATGTATCTACATGATTCCAACCTTTATCTGCACGCGCTATTTGCTCAACTTTTGTCTCGCTAAATTTTCCAGCTAATTGTAGGCGAGCCTTAGATAAAGTTAGCCCCATTGAATTAATGACTTGAATTATTCCCCTGATCGCTCCAATCCCGCCTACGTATGCTACCTGCCCTTTCTTTTGTGACCAATCTATTTCCCCACTAGCCAACTCGCCTAGTAATGGGAAATTATTAATATCAATAGAATAAACCCCCATCGCTGTAAATTTATCTCGAATATTTGGCGTTGCGGCTACAACTGCATCTAACTTGGGGCAAGCCCATCTTTCAAACAATGAAAATATTTTTGATAAAACAAATCGAGAAGAAGCATTTAAATAGGGTTTACTAAGTAGCTGCTTAGGCAAGTCCTCATGGGCATCAAAAATCACTTTTTTACCATGTTTTTTAAGCTTGAGACCAATTGGAATTAGCTCTGGATCGTGTAAGTGATATATATCAGCATCCAGCTCTAAAGCTTTTACAAGCACTCGGGTGGGCGCATTTCGAATACGGTCTAACCTACCTTTAGAAGCACCAGCATCAAATATTGCGATATTACTCTTAATTTCATCTCCAATACCATCTGCCACAATAAGTGATACATCATAACCATTGTTAGCCAAAGAAGTGCATTCTTTAAGATAAATGCGCGTATCAAAGCGTGTGTGAGCTGACGACAAATGACAAATCTTAGTATTTTTATTCATATTAATATTAATATTTTTCCTTATTATTTCGAATACTGTCTATTTAAATACAGCAGTATTAGAGAAATAATTAACCCATGAGTTAACAGTGTTGTAAATAGATCGGATGATATCAAAGCTGCCCTTAGAGGAACAATTGTTATAGCTAAGGCAAACCACGCTGGCATGGTCTTACTAGAAAATACGTCAATTAGTCTTATTAAAATAGAAAAGATTATTGTATATAAACCAACTCCCATAAGGCCAAGGTGCGCATATCCTGAAGCCACATAGCCGTTATTGGCTGCTGCACCACTCCCTTCGTAATTACCAATTAATACAACAAGTGACTCATTGTAAGGATACGAAATAAAATTAGATAAAATTGAATTACTCCAAATCACAAACTGATTTACAGAAAAGAAATCGAAATACTGATAAGTTAGATATGCAGGAACATAAAACACACGTCGAATAAACATTGATGCTGGCATTATTTGATCGAACAACACATAAGTCAAAAGAGTGATAACAACAATCACACAGAAACCAATTGGGATGATTGACAGTGCATGGTATCTTCTAAAATAAAACCATATCGAGAGGACTAAAATAGGATAAAAGAATAAAGATTTATGCCCTGACACACCAAAAAAGAATATCTGAATTAATAAAAAGACAGAAAACATAAAAAATCTACGCTCATGCAACATCCAAGCAAGAACAAAAATTGAAAATATTTGATAAACCCAATTATTAAAGTAGGCAAGCAAGCCAATATTTGCTGCCTTAGCACTTAATTCACGGTATTCATATACCTTAGAAAAATCTAAATTAAAATATTGCCATGCACCACTATAGAAATACCAACCAATCAAAAAAAATATTGATATCAAAGCACCTCCTTTCGCGACCAATGGGCCCCCTCTAAGAACTGGAATTTTTATTTTAAAAGGCAGCTTTAGCTTTACAATAAACTGTATAACCAGAAAAGAAATAAACGTAACCAAAAGTGGAAACTCGTCCAAATCTGACAATCCGTATAAGCTAGATAATGGCGCAAGGATAGCAAGCGAAAATGAACACAAGAAGTAGTCACTGACTTTCATAAATAAATGTGGAGTGTATATACAAGTTATTAGAAAAAGAAACCAAGAAAAAATATATGCACTAAAGGTCACATCAATTGTAAAGCCAGCATAAGAGAATAAGGGATTGACAAATACCAGATAAGAAACATCTAATAAACCACGAAAAATAAGTGCACAAAGAATAAAAAATAATTTTCCATGTAAAATACTTTTCAGATTACTCATACCTCGAGTGCCTTAATAAAGTTAACCCATCTCCATACCTGTGGCGTCACTTGTGCTTCAGACTTAACCATAAGATCAAATTCCACTAACAAAGCATCTTTATTTAAAAAAGAAGGTAACTCACCAGCCTCTATCCAATCACGTAGTCTAGGTGCGATAGACTTAAGCCACTCTTTCTCTGGAGTAGCAAAACCAACCTTATCCTTTCTATCAAGTATTTCATCCGGCACTATCCCCCTCATAGCCGCCCGAAAAATACTCTTAGTTTCACCTTGCTGTGAAATCAGATACTCTTCCGGAAGTGAATAAAAAAACTCAGCTTGCTTGATTGTCAAAAAAGGGACTCTGCTCTCAATTGAAAAATGCATTGAATTTCTATCGGCATGACGAAGTAAACCCGGTAATCCTCTACTGTTTGCTGAAAGCAGCAATTGCTCAATTACTCGTCGCCCCTTTCCTTCTTTTGATAACTTAACCCTTGGCTCATTTATTAGAACACCTGCAGACTTAAGTTCTCTTAGATTTAACCAGTCAGGAGAAAAGTTACGTCCCATTGCACGCCTAGCTAACTTATTTAAAGCATCTGGAATTATAGATTGTATAAAATACATAATGGCATGCTTATAATTACGACCTGGCCACTTAGACCAATTTGACAAGAATTCCAATGCAGCCCTAACTTTATGTCTTTCTAGTAAGCTTCGTATTCGTTGGCCTGGGTACCCTGAATAACCCGCCAATATTTCGTCAGCTCCCTGACCATCTAGAGTAACGGTAATACCAGATTCTTTTGCAGCCTTAAATACTCTGTACTGAGCATATATACTAGTCGTGCTGAACGGCTCTCCTTGAGCACTTATCATTGACTCTAAGTCAGCTAATAATTCATCACCTGTTGCAATTATTTTATGTGGAATTGCCCCTACATAACTATTTACCCTGTCCACCCAATACTCTTCTGAAAGGTCGCTCCCTTCAGCTATAAAACTAAAAGTGTGTATTGGCATTTGTGGCTCAAGATAGCGCATTGCACAGACAATAGCAGAAGAGTCTATACCTCCAGATAAAGCAGACCCTACCGGCACATCACTTCTTAAATGTTTACGCACACTTTGTAGAAACATATCTCTTACAATAAGTGATGCATCCTCAAAACTCCCACTATAAGTTTCTTCTACTGACGGGTTCCACCACTTACACTGCTCACTAAGCAATCCTGCTTCAAGGTCAAAGACCATAAGATGTGCCGGCTTTAATTGATTCACACCCTTGGTTAATGTCTTGTCACCGCTATCATATTCACCATGCACTAAATAATCATAGCATTTTTGGGCATCCAGTTCAGATGGCATAGCCAGCATACTGATTAGGGCTGGTTTTTCTGACGCAAATTTAAACTCACCTTTCTCATAACAATAAAAAAATGGCTTTATACCAAAAGCATCTCTAGCACAGGTTAATGTTTGACTTTTCTTGTCTAGTATTGAAAATGAAAACATTCCTTCAAGATTTTTTAATACTCCTTCACCCCAGTATATCCATGACTGTAAAAGTACCTCAGTATCCGTTTCTGTAAAGAATGTCACTCCAATACTTTCCAGCTCCTGCCTAAGTTCTAGATAATTGTAAATTTCACCATTAAAAACTAAGGTGAAGCGCCCATCTGACGAAACCATAGGTTGATGCCCAGCATCAGTTAGATCAATAATTGATAACCGTGTATGACCTAAAAAGCAGCTTCCTTTACCTATAGGGTAGACTTCATATCCACGATCATCAGGCCCTCTATGATTGATTTTATTAAGAGCAGCTTCAACCCCAGATTCTAAATCATCTGAAAAAACACTAGAGAACCCACCTAAAATACCGCACATGTATTAAATCTCTTTTTACAATTTTGAAAAGCTGAATGCCCGCTTCAATATAAATATTATTGACAGGCCATATATAATTAGAATTGAGAATGATATACCAACCACTGCAATAAGCGGGTCGTCTAAATAATAAGATATACCCAATGCTAAACATTTAAAAAACAATAACACTATGTGTATATATAAATTCCATTTCTGCCCAGATGTAGCCATTAAAATTACCGATAGTGGCGAATAAATTAACTGAGCTGCCACACCAAAAACTAACCAAGAAGCAAATAATCCCGCATCACTCCAGCTATCACCAAATATAATCTGGAAAAAAAATTCAGAACATATAAAAACTACAATAACAATAGGCAGCAGAATTATGAGCATCCCTACTGCCATATTCAACGATCTTTTACCCAAGGAACCATTTGCAAGTAGTGATCTTGTATCTCCATAGAAAACCTGGCCCATAGCCTGCCCAACTATACCCATGGGTGCTGCTAATACCCGTTCAGCCAATAAATACATACCCGCCACAATAGGTCCAAAAATAAATACGAGCAATAAATTCGGTAATTGGCTACTTGCTGTATCCAAAAGAGCGGCTGGCGCATCAAATTTTGGGAATTTACAATATCTTCGGAGCAATGCAATTACTCGTAATTTTTGACCAACAAAGTTCCTAGAGCTATTGAGGACCTCAGAATTTTTTGCGAGTGTAAAGAACCCAACAGATTGCCCAATAACATGGCCTAATATCAACCCTATTACTCCTCCTCCCATCAATCCAATTGAAAGCTGGATAAGAATGTAGGATACACTTTGTAATAATTTTGTTTTGGCAATACGATTATACTCCCCCCCCCTAATACTCCAGAAATTCATAATTCTGTAGCCAGAGCCAATGAAAACAGCTATAGGAAAAATTAATAAGTAATCTTTTAATTTAGCTTGACCTGAAAATTCAACAATCCAATCACCAATTATAATAACAACCAAAAGTATTACTAAACTAAAAATAGACGATATTACAATTGCAATTAAAATTAATAATCGCGCATCCTTAACCAAGCCCGAAAGAGGTATTGCAACCTCGTAACGTAAAGCAGATATCACCATAAAAACAGACAACACCGCTGTAAACAATCCAAATAGTCCAAAATCGCTAGGCGAGTATAAACGCGTAATAAAAGGCAACGCCAATAGAACTAAAACTTGCCCCAACGCTGTTGCAGAAGTTAGGTTTAAAACATTCCTCAAAAATTGACTATTCACAAAATTATTCAAAATATATTTAACTCTATTTCTTTATTTATAGCAGCCAAATTTAGAAAATTCTTTTTAAATAAGGGTGCATCGGCAAACTAAATACAGATCTACATAACTGCTCAGCTACAGGAAAATCACCTTCTTTATAATTCAATTCTTTGAATGCTGTTTGCTGATGCATACAGGTAGCATAATACACAACAGTAGGTACACCTTGCTCTTTATACTCAGCCATTTCCTGATCGCGATTTGAAGACACTAAAGTATACTGCGCCCAAGAGCTTAGATATTCTTTTGGTATTTTTGGAGTATTATTCTCTCTTCCTAAATCAATTTCATATCGCTCCGCAACTTTATTTCTGTCAATAAGTTCTTTCGGAAATTCAGCTAATTTTTCTAATAAAATAGCCGCTTGAATAGTATCTAAACGACTATTCATTCCTATACGAATATTATCATACTTATCAGAACCCTTTCCGTGAACACGGTACGAACGTAAAAGGCCAGCATATTCGTCATTATTTGTAAATATTGCTCCCCCATCTCCGTAGCAGCCTAAAGGTTTAGCTGGGAAAAAACTTGTTGTTGCAATATCACCAAAGCTACCCGCGCGCTGACCGTTTATTTCCCCACCAAAGCCTTGAGCGGCATCTTCAATAATTTTTAGGTTATACTTATCTGCCAGCTTTTGTATCTCTGGGTAATTGGCTGGCAATCCAAATAGATCCACGGCCATAATAGCCTTAAGTTTTAATTTTCCTTCCGCTATTACAGATTGGATTCTTTTCTCTAGGTCTACAGGGCAAATATTAAACGTATCAGCATCTGAATCTACAAATACTGGGGTAGCATTTGCATAAGCAACCGACTCCGCTGAAGCAAAAAAAGTAAACGTTGGTACAAATACCGCATCTCCTTCACCAATATCAAGTGCCATCAAAGCAAGCGTTAATGCATCGGTACCGTTTGCGCATGTAATCGCATGCTTTACACCTACGTATTCGGCTAGTTTTTCTTCCAGCTCTTGTACTTCAGGCCCCATAATATACTGGCCATGATCAAGCACGTTTTGAATACGCTTATCAATACGTTTTTTTAGGTGCTGATATTGCGCAGCTAGATCAATGAATTGCATTTCTAGTTAACCTTTTTAACGACATCGTTAATTAATACATACTTGTCTTGAGTGTTTGGACATAACGCCTCTGCACTTCCAGTAATAGGTAAGTCTAACTTTTCACCATATTCACTCATCCAACCAATTTGCTTGCATGGCACACCAACAACCATTGCATAATTAGGAATGTCTTTATTTACGACCGCCCCAGCACCAACAAAAGCATGCTCACCAATCGTTACACCACAAACGATAGTGCAATTAGCACCCAAGGTTGCCCCGCGCTTTACAAGCGTGTCTCGATACTCATCCTTACGCTCGATCAACGATCTAGGGTTATATACATTGGTAAACACCATACTTGGCCCACAAAATACACCCTCTTCAAGGTGTACATTGTCATATACCGAGACGTTATTTTGGACTTTACATTTATCAGCAATAGTGACCTTATTACCAACATATACGTTTTGACCAAGAGAAACGCCTTTGCCAATCTTTGCCCCGCCACATACATGGGCAAAGTGCCACACACGAGAATCACTACCTATTTGCGCACCATCATCTACGATGGCGCTTTCATGCTGATAAAAACCTGACATATTAAATCACTTTTGATACGAAAGGATGCACGTCAGATTCACTTCTAATTACATCTTGATTCCTAATATTACTTACAATATTAATGCTGTTTCTAGCCTCTTCTAAACCAAAGCCTTTGCCTTCTAATATATGTTCATAACTGGCCGTATGCAGGTCTGTAAAACCACCAGAGAATTCAATCTCTTTATTATTCACTGTAATTGATCGGTAAGTTCTTTGACCTGTCGCCTTGATGGCTTCTGGTATATAGTCGTAATTCACCGATAAGAACCAGCGCACTTTTGCATGTTTAAACTCTAAGTAACCAGCACTCGCATCGGCCTGTTTCAAATGCGCTTCATTTTTTACTAAGTCACCAAAAACCCAGCCCAACATATCGTAAAAATGCACACCAATATTGGTTGCAATACCGCCTGATTTATCATCAGAACCTTTCCATGATGTAAAATACCAGTGACCACGACTGGTTAAATATGTTAAGTCAACATCAAAGACCTTATTAGGGTTCTTAGCAATCTCTTCTTCTACTTCTTTTTTAAGAGCGATAATACTTGGGTGCAAACGCAGCTGAAGAATATTATAAACTTGTTTGCCGGTTTCATCTTGAACCAGTTTAAGTGCATCAATATTATGCGGATTTAAAACCAAGGGTTTTTCGCAAATTGCGTGTGCACCATGTTTCAATGCAAAACGAATATGAGAGTCGTGTAGATAATTCGGTGAAGCGATACTCACATAATCAATTTGAGTGCCGGCTCTTTTCAATAAATCGATATGACGATCAAAACGTTCATATTCTACGAAAAAATCTGCCTCTGGAAAATGGCTATCTATCACGCCTACAGAGTCATTTTTATCCATTGCTGCAACTAATTTATTACCAGTATCCTTTATTGCCTTCATGTGACGAGGTGCGATATAACCTGCGGCACCAATCATTGCAAAATTTTTCATATTTCATTCACTCTCTTAAAAGATATACATTACAAGCGTAAGTCAGATTCGTCTTTATTTAGTACATGCTTTATATCATACAAAACATGATTTTCTTTACCTAAACATCTTATTTTTTCTTCACCCCAGCTTTTAAAATCAGAGTGATCTACAGCTAAGATAATGGCGTCGTACGCCCCTACCTCTGGCTCTGATATTAGATCAACACCGTATTCATGCTTCACCTCTACTGCATCAGCCCATGAATCAAAAATATCTACATTCATATTAAAGCTCTCTAATTCATGCACGATATCTATTATCTTAGTATTTCGCACATCAGGGCAATCGCCTTTAAATGTAAATCCTAAAACCAAAACCCTAGCTTCATCTATATGTATCTTCTTTTTTGAAACTGCCTTTACTAACTGGGTTGCCGTATATTGTCCCATACCATCATTTATTCTACGCCCGGCTAGAATCACTTCTGGCTGATAACCTACTTCCTTTGCTTTATAGGTAAGATAGTAAGGGTCCACACTAATACAATGCCCACCAACTAAACCTGGCTTGAAGGGTAAGAAATTCCATTTGGTACCGGCTGCATCCAAGACCTCTTGCGTGTCTATATTTAGTACATTAAATATTTTGGCAAATTCATTTACTATTGCAATATTTAAATCTCGCTGGGTATTTTCAATCACCTTTGCGGCTTCAGCTACTTTAATTGAGCTCGCCATGTGCGTTCCCGCTGTAATGATCGTTCCATACAATGAATCTACAAATTTAGCTATTTCTGGTGTAGAACCAGATGTGATTTTTTTTATTTTTGTTAATGTATTAATTTTATCACCTGGGTTAATTCGTTCAGGAGAGTAGCCCGCAAAAAAATCTACATTAATTTTTAAACCGCTGCCTTTTTCAATTATGGGTATACACACCTCTTCTGTTGCACCCGGGTACACTGTGGATTCAAATATAACAATATCATTACGTGAAATAACTTTAGAAAGCATTCCTGATGATTTTACTAGAGGAGTTAAATCTGGTGCGTTGTTCTCATCAATAGGCGTAGGTACAGTTACAATGTAGATATTACAACTATTTAAATCTTCTAGATTAGAGCTAAATGTCAAATTATTTGCAGCTGATAATTTTTCATCCTCAACTTCTAATGTCGAGTCATGTCCTTTTATTAACTCAGTTATGCGAGATTGATTAATATCAAACCCAAGCACTTTACTGTGCTGTCCAAATTCTACAGCCAAAGGTAAACCTACATAACCAAGCCCTATAATGGCAATTTTGCTGTTTTCTATATTCATCATAATCCTTCGCTGGACCTTTCTTTTACTAATTCGTTTAAATTGATAGCTAACGCTATGGTTTAAGCGTTAATTCTCTTAATTTTTTGTACATTCATTGATTAGAATAAAATTCACAATGACTAAATTACTTATGTTTATTGGTGTATTACGCCTCTGGCTAATACACGTTACGTTTTTGGTATGCCTTTGGTGGCTGGTAGCATTCTTGTTCCTGACCAGCTACTGGGGTACTTGCATTATTTGCTATGGGTCGCCCGCAGCGGCCTCCTACATTATTTTTTCGCTGGTTCATTTCGTGTGTGAGCACGTTCTTACTTTTTTTGCTTACTCCCCGGATGCCGCTTCGCTTTATCCAGGCTATTTTTTATCTATTTTTGGGCTGCTTTAATTGTCGCAAACAGAGTAAAAAGCATGATCTATTGTTGGTAGCCTTCTGGGTTGTTTGACTGCCAGTGCCAGCTGTCTTTTACCATTGCATTTATATCTAATGCTGCTTGCCAACCTAATAACTGCTTCGCTTTATCGGCATTAGCGTAACACGATGCTATGTCGCTGGGCCTACGGGCTTCAATCTTATAAGGCACTTTAATTTCATTTTGTTTTTCAAATGCACTTACAAATTCTAAAACACTTTGCCCATTGCCGGTACCTAGATTAATTGCATTTACACCGGTTAAATTTTTCTCAATCGCGCTAACGGCTTTTACATGACCCTTGGCTAAATCGACAACATGGATGCAGTCCCTAACACCTGCGCCGTCGCTTGTATTATAATCACCACCAAATACACTTAAATATTCACGCTTGCCAATTGCTACTTGTGTGATGAATAGTATTAGGTTGTTTGGATTTTCACCAGTTAACCCAGAGGCGTGTGCCCCCACTGGTTTGAAGTAACGCAATAAAATCACTGACCACGGGTTGTTAGACTGTGTAATTCGGCCTAACACTTCTAAATCTCGGCAGATGCCTTCAACCATTCGAGAGCTTATCTAGCACGACTACATTGTAATTGGCGTTTAAAAGCTCTACACATGTGTGGCTGTCAATGTTTCCGGCGCCGCCTGTTACTAATATCGTCATAATTCCTTTTTTCGGGTTGTTTAAACCCATCCTTATTGCTTTGACTGGCAGATGTTTAACTTGTTATTTTTATCGCGTGCAATCACGCTCCTACAGGAAAGCTTGTTCACTCGTTTTATTAGGGGGCTAACTCTGCTACTTGATACACTATAGTGGGCACTTTTAACGCTGGATAATCTTAAAACATCCAGGTCGTTCAATATAACAACTATATTCCTATTATGGTGCTAGGGCCGTTTTTAAGAGGATTATTTTAGCGCATTAATATGCTCTTTGTGACCATTTTTTGTAATAACACTGTATTATTCCATGGATTACGGCTGTATTTTAGACTTTATGGGACGAGGTTTTCCTGGAAGGTTTAAACCGGCCATTTTAGCTGGTTAATTTAGCAGCTA
>MAAA01014064.1_pt1 | contig 26636 bp, 19 predicted proteins | sample 1115971 | NCBI WGS metagenome assembly MAAA01 (sample SAMN04961123, study PRJNA320927) | seawater metagenome | isolation source: sample BD02T6 sea water enriched with oil for 6 days | place: USA:Gulf of Mexico | collected 2013-07-27 | reverse complement strand
CAACGCTTGCGACTTAAACCGCCCCTCCCAAAACCGACCACTACAGCCATCCTCCTGATTCGCTTCCCGTGCTATCGCTTCATTAAGCACCCGCATAAACCAGCTAATACTTTGCAAGCGATCCCGCCATTCATCAATAACCGGTTGCAACGCCATCAGCTCATAATCTTTCAGCGACGCTTCTTTTAAAAACTTTTGCGACAATACCGTACCATTAAACAAACGATGCCAGTTCTCCACCACATCTCGATCACTCCAAGACTTGGCCCGTTCCACATCAATATGCAACACAGCATGGTAATGGTTGCTCATCACAGCATAAGCCGCCACATCGATTGCAAAGATATTGGGCAGCTCTAACAATTTATCTTCAACCCAAGCGCGGCGATGCTCATAACTATTACCGCTCACCCTATCCTCGCCACACAAAAATGCTCTGCGCACGCAGCGTGAAATGCAATGGTAATACGGGGTGCTTTCTACAGAAATAAGGGTGTCTCTTGATTTGGTCATGCCGCTACCACTAAATATTAGGTTTAATTTAACGATAGTCGAAGCGCTGGATTATGCCACTATGATGGATGTCCTGTTGATTTTGATTTATTTAGCGACAGAAGCAGCCTCTAAAAAATGGACAATGCCAATTAGAGATTGGAAACCTGCGTTAAATCGTTTTATGATTGAGTTTGAGGAGCAGTTAGCTCCTCATATTTAAAACGAGCAGTTACACAGTTTGTTTTACAGCCTCTTAGAAGTTGAATTCGCACTGTTAGTTTCCTCCTCGTTTTTTTATTCACCGGCGAGCGTGTCGGGCAGGAATTCCTCACCATCTGAGTCCTCCAGTATGTGTTTGTACCGGTTAGTCGTTTCTATTTGAACATCACCCTGTTTACTCAGGTCCCCGTTATAGATATCGCTACCGATTAATACCATTTGGTATTTCACAGGATCCGTCGCATGGCATTTATTTAACTCGGCCCGCATGGGGTTTTCAAAATGGCTTCTGAACGGACCATTATTAACTCCTCCGTCTTGAGCAAAGACGTTATTAGAATCTCCCCCATTGCCACCGTTTTGTGATGCGAGTACATGGCCTGCTTCAGCTACAAGGTATTTGTTATTGATTGTTCCTGATTCTATGTCAACGCCGTTAACAGTAGCAAGAGCTTCATACTCCTCTACTCGGTTCCACCCAACTTGCTTTGCGCCTGTGCCCCCCTTGAAATCATCCACTTTTCCGGCCGCAGTAATCACTACTTTATCCTGACCCATTCTCCGTGCATTTACATCTATCATTAGTTGCACTGCTGGGCGATTAAATTTCTGAAAATTAAGCATATGGTCATCTTGTTCCCCAACGAAATTTGTTTTCGGCCTAGTATCCACAAACCCAAATCCTTGCTTCACGTTACTTTTGTTCTGAGCGACTGAACTAGCAACCGCCCTACTTTTACTCTCTTTTGGCTTCTCTACTTGTTCATACATATCTCAAACCTTTTTAAATTGGACTTTAGCGATTGTTATAGGCTTTTTTCTATTGCCTATAACAATCTCACATACACCACAAAGTGGTGGTTCTGGCGTTTAATCCGACTAACTCATTATCATTCCTGGACTTTTAACACCCATTTTGGCTCTCAAAAGACTACCATTCCTTAAATTTTTAATTAATCCTACATCGCATTAGCAATAACTATTTAACACCTACATTAGCTGTTAAAGAACCGCCTTCTTTCACAACCCATCAATATCATCCAGTGGTGAACTTATTCTTTCACTAATTCATCGAGAATGAATTTTTGCAGCACATATGGATCGAAATATAAAACCTGGACTACGTTATTTATTAACCCCTCAACGCCCTCTCCCCCAAAACATCCGCCTCACTCTCCAATCCCGCATTATCATTAACCGCCATCCCATTCACACTAGTATTCGCCGTCACCCGACCCTGCATCTGCTGCACCACATGCCCCAACTCATGAGGTAAATGTTTTTCTTGCCCACTGGCCAAATGAATATTAGAGCCCTGCGCAAACGCATGGGCTTGCACCGCAGCCGGTTGTGAGGAGTTATAATGTACCTTCACATGATCCAAGCTCATGCCGGATAAATTTTCCATGCCGCTTTTTAAATTATCGGGTAGCCCAGTATGATTGGGCGCCGCTTTTTTTTGCGCCACGTCAGTTTCTGAACCATGATGCTGATCACGATTGTCTTGTAAAAACGCACGGCGTTGAGAAACAAACTGACTGGCAGCCCTTGCATGGCAGGCCGCTTTACGCTGTTTGGTTTTTTGAGATGCTGTCTCTGTTTCCATATTCACCTCTGCGATTTCATAATTCAGTGTTTGGCTATCGGGTTTTGTAATCAACTTTTACAAGGTGCGATTGTCTTTTTTGTATTCACGTTTTATACCCGCCAAAATATCCGCTTGATTTACTTGCTGGTTTTCACGACAAATGGCTGTAAGCGCGCAGTAGCGCAATACATTAATTATGGCGCCACCGGCAATGGGATATTTTTCTGCAATGAGTGGCAAGTCTACGTCTTCGGCTAATTCACAGCTTTCATGAAAGGCGTTTTTCCAAAGTTGCAAACGTTCGGTTTTTTCAGGGGCTTTAAACCCTATCATGGCTTGAAAACGGCGACTAAAGGCTTCATCCATATTGGCTTTTAAATTGGTGGCTAAAATAACCACGCCGGGGAAGTCTTCAATTTTTTGTAATAGATAACCCGTTTGCTGGTTGGCATGGCGGTCGTTAGAACTGCTGGCGCCTGTGCGTTTGCCAAATAAGGCATCGGCTTCGTCAAAAAACAATATCCAATTTTTATGGGCCGCGGCATCAAAGACTTTAGACAGATTTTTTTCGGTTTCACCAATGTACTTAGATACGATCATGGAAAGGTCAACCCGGTAAATTTCGCGCCCAGTGCTTTTGGCCAATAGCGAGGCGGTGAGGGTTTTCCCTGTGCCAGGTGGGCCATAAAATAACGCGCGATAACCGGGTTTAATTTTTTTAGCCAAACCCCAATCCTGCATAAGGGTTTGGCCATGACCCAACCACGCCTTGATCTCAGCTATTTGCTGCATAACATTATAATCCAGTACTAGGTCACTCCAATCTAAGGGTGTACTGATCACTTGCGCAGGAAACGCACTGCTGAGTTCAGGTGTAAGCTCCTCACCGGTTAGCCAATAGTGCAACCATTCGGGCGCCATGCTTAACACGCCACTCAAACTTGGCAAACTGTCTTCTGTTACTTGTAGTGAGATTACCTGCTCAGTTTGTAATATATGCTGACTGCTAAGCGCATCCATGGTGTGAGTGCGCCACGAAGGATTATTAGCACTGATGATAAAATTTAACGTTTGGCCTGTGGGCATAAACCCACTGTGGGCTTTATCGCTGATGCCGCCAAATTCGGTAAAGCCGCGCTGGTACATTTGATTTAAGCCAAAAAATACGTCTAGCACTTCAGGGCGAATATGCGGGGCCATGGCCAAGGCCAACGCTAAACGATCAAAGTTAGTTAACTGCCACTTAATAACGCTTTTAGCATACAAACTTTTATTATCACTTAAGTCGGGCATGGGAATGTCGGCCCAATGCTGCTCGTGCCCCTCTTGTTTTAAGTAGCTGCGAATCACCTGATGAACAACCATTTCTAGCCAATTAATTTCTTGATATAACACCAATAGATTGGCTTGCTGAGCCGTTAACGAGCTTTGCTGGGTGCCAGCATTATCGGGCATCACATCAGCTGGACCCATGTTTTGCTGCGCCGAATCTGTGCTCGATAGCTGGCTATCAATTGTATCTAGCATATAAAACACCTGTGTTTAGCATGCTTGTATAAATGATTGTTAAACAATGGCGGTGGCTGCATTAGCCGCTGACAAACCGGCCGCTAACGACGCTAAATTAACCGATGTTTTTGCAAGTTTAGATTTTGCTTCTTCTAATTCACGCGTTACACGATTATTGGAAGCTAATGCCAGTGTATAATTATACTTAGCGGCATGATTCGCGTGGGTAATAAGGCTTAACAAAGAATTGCCTGTTTCACTTTCGGGGTTTGTTTCAAACGATGCAACATTAGCATCGAGCTCTGCGATCAACTGGTTACGAGAATTTTCTTCTTCTACCAACTGATCAACATTCATAACAGCTGATATAACGTCTGTATTTTGACTTGATTGCGATACCTTAGGTACGCTTTCTTCCATTGCACGTTCTATGGCCTCTACTTTTTTAACCGCCACACACATTTTTTGGTAACGGCTTAATATTTTGGTTTCACCGGTAATAAGCGCGTAAAGGTCAATGCTTTCATGCACTTCTTGTTCGGTAAGTTGACTGCATTCCTCTCCGGTGGCCATGGCTGCATGACAACTGCGCAACGCCAGTAACGTACTCGAAACCGCGATATTGGCATTGCTGGCTGCGTTGCTCATAACACTGCTTAGTTCGCTTGAAATAATGGCCCCTGAGCTTTTCTTTTTTTGAATAAGTGCAACCAATTTATTGACAATTTCTACTGAAAAAATCACTTGTTTAACCAGTTCGGTCATTTGTGTGACGGTTTGATTTATTTTTGCATCTGACTTATTGGTTTGTTTTTTTACCAAATTGGTTTTTCGTTTAATGGTTTTAATGCAACTAACGGCCTCTATGGCAAGGTCAGACTGAACTGAGGCCAAGTCACGTTTTCGTTCTGCCATGGCTAGGCTGGCTGTGAATTCAATTGATTTCTGAGTCAATGCATCCACTACGGATTGCTGCTGAGCCATGCAAAATTGTAACTTCTCTACTGAATCTGTTAGAGCGGATACATTTGCTTTTTTCTTTTCGTTTATACCGTATTTATGTGCTGACATGATAAACCCTTAAATTAATATTTAGTTGCCTAAATGTTTAAAATTACCGTTAGCTCTTTTTGCCTTTTGACTTATTTGGTTTTTCAGCCGTATTTGGTGTTAAATCTGTATTGGCTACAATGGGAGGGATAGACAATGTACTGGTATAAGGCTGATGAAGTGTTTCGGCGATTTGAGTGGTTAAAATGGCAATGCTGTAGCTTTTACCTGGTATGATTTTGTAACCATAGTTATCGGTTATATCGGCATCTACTTTCACTTTATAACTGTTTGCACCACTGGGTTTTGCTACCAGGTAATTTGCGATGGAAACATGCTCAGCAATAGCAGTGGTTAAGTGTATGCCGTAGTGCTTAGCCGGAATCAAGTCTCCGTTTGATGATGCATCCTCACGTGTTCTGACAGTGGCCTGCGCGTCTTGATCATCTGATGCATGCTCTGAGTTGGATGCCGCTGGCGTATTGGCCTCATCATCACTATCAATGAGCACAACACCTTTGTTTAAGGCATTGTCCATGGTGAATATGCACCTGAATTCCACACAATCTGGCACATCATTCATCACTTTAAATTGAAGCTCTACTACTGCATTATTTTTTGACTTATACTGAATAGGCTGTGTTATTTTTGGCAAGGCTGATACTAATACAAAAGCTTCTGACGGGGCTGATAATAAATCGGAATAATCATTCGTAAATTTTTTATAACTTAAAGATAATTCTACGTACAAAAAAACCACGTAGTTTACACTCGGTAAAATAGGGTCCCCGTCAGCATCTAACTTCCCCGTCAAATCCAAACTATTGCAATCGCTCATAGCCTCAACATTAATAAAACGCTGCTCTTGGTATTGTCCAAAATTCAAATTTGCCGCATCCATATTAAATAGACTGCGCCTTGATGCTTTTACTAAGGTAATAAAGTGCTGAGGGTCCGCTTTGGGTACTTCTAATTCGGTACCCGCACTAGTGGCATTGCCCGCTTTAAATGGCTGATCGAACGGCATATATTTAAGCGATATGCAATTTAAGCTTAACGGCAAAACCTTAAGGTTGTAGTTCAATTCGCGGTTGCTTCGCACATAGCTATTGTTGATTGCTTGCAGGTGACTCTGCCTGTCAAACAACACACCTTGCGCCGTTTTTTCTGCTACAAGCGTCTCTGAGAATTTTAAACTATCGGCCGATTTTTGCCCCTCTAACTGGGCAAGCTGTGATTGAGTTGCCTTTAACAAGGTTTGCATAGATTTATTGACCAGTGCCGATGTATCAGTAACTTGTTTTGCGGTTATCTCAGCCGTCATCGTACTGGCTTCCATTGCCGTTTGTGAGGCCAGCTCAGCCTTATAAGCGGCCTCACGAATCAATAAATTCGCACTTTGTGTCATTTTCGCAATATCAGTACCGTAGTCCGCTGCAAAGACAATATTAAGAGCACTGCCAATATCGGCGGCTAACCTGGCAACCGAGTTTGCTGCAACCTGAACATTTTTAGCGACTGTTTGTGTATTTTTTATGGTGGCTAATGTAATTTTTTCTGATCGTTTTACCGTATTTTTTAAGTTAATGGTAAGGCTTTCACATGCCACTCCTTGCTCGTTCATATCTTGAACTAATAAACACTCACTCGTTACTTGATCCAACTGAGATTGCGCAGCGAGCTTAACGCCCTGCGAAAAATAGAAGTTAAATTCTGCACAATTTTCATCGGAGTTTCTTTTAGCTTGCTCGGCCGCCAAATCCGCTAAGGTTTCTTCAGTAACTGACAATAAACTTTCTTGATAGGTATTCATGTTCGCTGCCCTTCTGGTCTAATGATTTATTCTGCAATTGTCTTTTACTACCGTTGGCACTTAAAAACTACATACTCATGAATACCACGTCACATAAACCGGTTTTAGCATCCATGGAAATTTAATAATAGAATAAGAAAACGGTGCCTGCTGTAAAAGTAGGTCATAACCCCTTTTTTCTACAATTAATTCCCAGCGGTCACCCAACTCTGTTAGCACTCCATCTCGAATTAACCAGTTCCCACGAAAACCGTCTACAGAACTAGTACCAATGGCTGACCAGTAACCAACCATGGCATTTATTAAACTTTCTGACATTTCAGCTTCTTGGCTACTAAGTTCGATGGTTTTTTCAATAGGGGATGTTAAAGGTATACCGCACAAAATTTTATTGAGCATAAGGTGATGCTCTTCTGTCTCTATTTGACCAGTCACTAAAAACTGAAGACAGTGGGCAGCTCTTCTTTGTGAAAACCCATTTTTAAATTCATCATTATCGGTAGTCAGTTCAAGTCGATTAAAATACGTTTGAATAAAGCTTTGAATAATAACCAATCCGGCATTTTTGATTAAAATTGACTGACCAATTTCACATGTCTCTTTGCTTTCTTCTTCCGTTTTTTCATTAGAGCCTAAAATAGTGACTAACATAGGCTCCTTATCTATTGTTTTATTTTCTTCAGCAATGCTTTTAGTATTTAATGAAAACAACTGGCGTATCTCTTCAGACTTTTCTGGCAAGTGGGTACGAAGTAGTTTTTTAATGTGTGAAAACACCAAGCGATCTCTTTCACCCATACCTTTGAGCGCCTTTTTGACGACCATTTCTTTACCTTCTTTTGAGCTTTCAGGGAAAATCCATGCCTCGACTAGACTTGGTTTTAAGCTATCACTGATCATATCCATTTGAGATACGCTCAGGTGACACTTCGCTATGGTGTTCAAAATATGGATTTGATAGTTTGCTAATTCTTTGGCTTCACCTTGTTGCTTTGCCACCACATTTAACAGGTCTTGCATATCAAGTGCGTTTAACAATCTGAATAGTGCCGTATTGTTTGTGAGACAGGGTTTAACCCATAGCATAAAATTGCTCGAATTATGAGTAAGTAAATCGTGTACGAGCTTTTTTAATGATAAAAAATCGTGAGACTTTAGCCATAAAGGGTTACGGCCTGATATCAGTAAACTGCCTAACACATCCGGTAGCAGAGGATGACGAAGGTATTTATACGTTTCATCCATGTGCAAGGACACCTGCTGATTGTTGTCATGGTTACTTATGCTACTGAATTCCGAATCATTATTAGAATCAGGTAATACACCGTTTAATCTTTGACTGCTTACGTAAAAAAATTTGTCGTCAAATGCGGTTTCACGTTTCAAAATAACACCTGCCCTACTAGCGGTATTTTTAGTATCAATCACATCTGTATTAAGTAACTGGCTTTCAAGCACTATGGACCAGTATATGTATTCAAGTTGTTTTTTTAGTTCATTTTTTGAGCCCATCCATAGTCTTTGACTAACTAACCTTTGCTGACAATGATCTATTCGTTCTTTTTTTCTACCAGCAGCTACTGACCAATGAGTCTCTAGCCAGGATTTAATTTCCGGTAAGTCTGCATGATGAATAAGTTGATTTAGCAAAACTGAATTTTTTGGGTCTGCAAATAAGCTATCAAACAGGTGGGTATATTGATTTTTTGATAAATGTTTAAGTATTTGGCTAAATACATTTTTATGATCCGCTAACATGCCTCCTACAGAGCTAGAATTTTTCAATATTCGATACATTCTCGATGCCAGTTTTGCCAGTGGCCAGTCAGGGACATCTTCAATACTAACGTTTATATCAACAACTTCTTTTCTACCTGATAAGAATGTTACATTCTGAACATACCGTTGAATATGCAACGCAACAGTGTGACTTTCCCCACTGTTTATATCACTGTTTTGCAAGCATTGTTTTAACTCAAATTTTTGCTGTTCTGAGCTAAGACTGCTTAATTGGATCAATTTTGTTATGAGTTTGTCTGTGAAGGACTGCATATTAATACTTAAAGAGGACTCTTCGTACGCAATCACGAGCGAAACACGATATATTTCAAAATACATATCGACGGCATTCAGGCCTGATAACATTCCTTGTTGCTGCCAACTGCAAAATTGATGAATCAACTGAGGGACGAACCGATCAGACTCACTTAGCATGCTAGAAAGTAAGCCCTTAAACTGTGATGGTACAATACTATCAAGAAGCCGCTTGCATATAAGGTCCACAGATAGTGCAGGAGAACGCTTAAGTACTTGGGTTATCAGCTCTTTTATTACATATTTTTGTTGATCATTATTTTGTTTGAATAAATCTGTTATTACATCAACTTGAAGACTCGCTGTGACATGACTTGGCCATATTCCAGATGAAAGATAATCCATTAAAATGGAATAACCACTGTATTCTTTTGAATGACGTTTATTATTAACAGAATCTTCTCTTTTAAGGTCATTAAAAATATTCAGTAATTCGAATCTGTGTTCGAATCCAGGGTTTGACATAGCTGAATGTAAAACCAAATTAAGTAGCTCTGAGTAATTCATGCTCCTTGCATTTGATATTTCAAACAAGGTGTTTTTTACAAACATAATTTTGTTAAAGTAGCTTCCACTGTCAGACAATAGGTAGGCTAATACGACTTCCCAAACGATATCAGATTCTTTTTGTTTTTCAGACAACACACTTCGTGAACGACAAATATGAGAATGTATGAACGTGGCATTATTGGGCTCTAGCCATTCTACTAACTTCAATCTTTCTTCGTCACCCAATTGTAGCAGTAACTGCTCTCTTACCTTTTTATCTCGCCCTTCTTTTTTCAAAAGTGTTAAAAGCTGCTGTTTATTTTGACTGGCTAAATACATGATCAATTCTGTAAAGCTAAATGTACTTTTACGACCCTGTACCGCTGATATTACATTTACGTATGACTTTCGATTATGCAGTAGTTGGTTCATTAACCCTATCAAATCAATGTCCATGATTTCGACTGCTGTTAGATTAGGCAAGAAACGGTTGGTTTTTGGCTTATCATCTATATCTAAATAACTTTCTTGCAAAGTCTTTTTAGTAGTGGGCGAGGTAGTGACCTGCAAGAACTGGTGTATCAACTCCGCCTTATTCTCTTTACTGCTCTCTGCCAGCCTATTAAATATAAATGAAGACAGCTGCTTAAGATTAAAAATTGAGGACTTTTTATCCAATAGAAATTCAATGACCCAAAGCCAAAAATTGGATTTAAGTATGGCTGGATCTATACCAGATACGTGGATTTTTTCATTTAAAAATAACAGACTTTCTATGAAGCTTTCAATTTTCTCGCTGTGTCCTGGCTCTAATTTTTTAACAATCTGTCTATTGCCTTTTTCACCCCACTGCCATAACAAGCGCTTTCTTAGTGTTTCTCGACTACTCAATTTTGCTATTATTTCATTAAAATCATTTACATTATTCAGCGCCTGCTCATTTAAGACCTGTACAGTAGATTGACCTTGGGTGAGCCACCATGGGGCTGTACCATTTTTTATAATAAAATTTAATATGCTTTTATTTGATTGTTTCACAGACAAACAGTGTCCATCTGTATTTTTCGTTACGACGCCTTTTACATTTTTATGATTGGAGAAATCTTTTAGAAAGAGGCGAACAGATTCTTTAACTTTTTCTGAAAGTTCTTCCTCTATATTCTCATAATCAATATGACCTATATTTATTTCCATTTCTTTAAATCGCCAAATTTCATCAGCTGGGCAATAACGTTCAAATTCTTTTTCAAGTAAAATTTTTAAGTGTTTATGGCTCCAACCGCTGAGCACTTCTTGGAGCTGGTAGGCGTTAGCCTGATTATCAATGGTGGAATCCCACCTGCAAGTAGAAACAAGATGGTTCCCCCCCTTACTATTTGTCATTTAGCGCTCCTTTAAACTCAGGAGCCTTACTTGATCGCAAGCTGGTCAGTACTTGTTTGATGAGACAAACGGCATGACTGGACGCATCATCATGACGTGCACTATTTTCAATTACACCGTCATGCCAACCTATATAAGAGGGTATCACTTCACCTAGCTGTCGGTAAGAAAGGTTAACCCGCTGGTTTCTCACGTGCATGGGCCAATGACGCTTATTTAATTTGATTATTGCCAGCTTAAAACTGTCGCTTTCTGCTAAGGTTAGGTAGCTCGGAAAGATTGAAACGGCCTGAAAGAACAGCTCTTTTGTTGTGCAGCCTAACATGCTCAACTGCCGAGCATCTAACATGGATGATTTAAGCAGTAGATTCGTTTCTAGCAGTATCAGACCTTTTCTTTGATTAGAGAGCCATAGCAATTGGTCTATATGCCGTTGATAATCCAATAGTGTAATAAAGCCTTCAGGGCCCGCATTTACAGTCATTAAGGGTTGACCCGATACTGTAATGATTTCTTTGTTCTCTATGCGCTGAACTTCAATATCTGAATTTATGTCTGGGAAAATATATTTTGCGCCTGTTTTATTTGCATTAATCACCCAATTTTTGAAACTTATATCGCTTAATAACTGTAAAAGCACATCAATGACAAAATGATAATGACGGGTTAAGCCCAACAATAGGTTAAGCTTTAGCTCATAAGCGGAGAAATTAATTAAGTCGTTATCAGATAGTTTTTCCTGTTGTTCAATTTTATTAAAATCGAACTTCCCTTTAGAAAAGGGATTAATTCTTTTTTTATGCTCAATATTACCATCTTCATATTCTAATCGTTCAATTATAGTACCTACGTTATCTTTACCGGAGATAGAGGCCGTCAAATTAAATAACTTCTCTTTTAAGTAGGGTAAAGATTGGTAGCCTGTTTGACAGAAAATATTAAAATCAGTTATATGATTAATCGCATCGGGTGCCAATAACAACTTTTCTAGCTGACCTTTTTTAAGGTGATAACGCCCAGGGCTAGACAATGTAGCGGCATGGAAATAATCGTACCCTTTACTTCGGTTGTAGGTCAGTGCAACTAAGTTTTGTAGATAAAGTGATTTCACTATAATTTTAGATTTTAAAGGTTCAAAATAAGTACGAGTAAACAAAATTAAGTCGTCAATCTCAGAACCTTTTTGACCATGCCTTGCTAAAATATGATTTAAGAATTCATTTCGACGCTGATCTCTTGTTTCGCCATCTTCCATTAACTGCCTTAAGCCAGTTATGTACTGATTATTTTGATCTTTTTTATATTTATTCCAAGAGGCTTCTTCTTTTTCGACTGAAAAATCACCTTCTATTTCGTAATCATAAGCATCATGACCAACCAAGAGTGGCTTTACACCTGGTACATTATATAAAGGCTGTGAGTAATAACTTGGTGAGAACGAATGGCTTTCTTGCTCCACATAGTGAGGCGTATTGAGCTCTAAACTTGATGTTGCTACTGCACCACCAGTCAATGGACGGTTTCCCAATGAATTTGATGACGCTAATCTAAATGAAAACAAATTGGGTATGTTTTCTAGCTGAGAAAATTGATTCGCTAGCATTTGATCAAATAATGTTAAATATCCTTTTAATTGTATAGATTGAGCTTTTCTAAACGCAGATGCGTCATGGGGCAATGGGTTCTCGCCCACAGAAAACACTCTTGGAAACGTATTTTGTATTGAGTAATAGTCACCTATCTCACGATATCGACCCTGAATCTGATCTGCATTATTGCTTTTATTCGTTCTGGAAAGCTGTGTACGAGGTAAATTTGATAGATAAGACTCTACCGATAGCGGACCACCCTCCTTAATCTCAACGCCATTTTGAATAAAGACCGAGTCATCTGTACAAATAGTGACATAAGCTACTTGATCCTCTAACACCTTGATTGTTTTCGAGCTTGCTCCATTGGCGTTGGACTTTAAGGTGTTTACTGTAAATTGAATATCCTCTAAAAATTCGACCCCTTCGACACTGCTTACAATGGATAGTAGTTCCATTAACTTAATGTCTGTACGTTTAATCCCTATTGTTTTATGACGATCACACTGAAGAATGGCATTCTTTGTGCCGTTATACGCTTCATGGACATTCGCTCCTGAAATTGAATGGGATTCAGTCTGTGTATTTCCCATATTGGGAGATACATACTCGGCTAGAGTTTTATTTATATCATCAATGACTTCTGTTAATGATTGATGTTGATTAAGTTCAATCTTTACTGCGAGCTTAATGTCACTTGGCTTTAATATTTGAATGGACGTACAGAGCTCACCTATGGCTCTATTGCTACTAACATGTGCAAACACGCGATTCAATACGCTTTTCTTTTCTGCATCAGAAAGATTGTTTGTCGTAAATAAATATACTTGATAGGAGCCAGAACTCACCCCGCTTTTACTGAAAAGAGGTTTCACATAGGCGTTTAGTATTTCATTAAAATTACTGACTATTTGCCTGCTGTGATCTTTTAAAGTAATAGGCGCAGTTGTTAGAATGTCCTCTGGTTGATAAAACTGATTTTCATGATCTAATTCGCCTTTCTGATTGGTTAGAATGTCTTCTATTGGAAAGTCATGGCAGTAGCCTAATTCCGTTAGCGCGTAACAAATTTGTTCGAGTATCGTGACACCCGGATCACTTTCATTGAAGTTACTCCAGCTAGAATCACTTAGCTCTTTAATATAATTAAGGCCAATCGTTTTTTGAATTTCAAAGTCACATTCTTTGTTTACAGGTTGATCGTCGATGGAATTAATTTTTCCACTTACTGAATCGTTCATGCGAGGCTAGCCTCACTAGAACCTGAAGGGATAATCTGACTGCTCATTTGTATGTCATGCTCTAAAACTGACACCAATATTGTTTCACTGTTATCTGATTGTACGACACTTTCTGATCCTACCGATTTAAATAACCCCGTTGCTTTACACTCTTTTAAAATATCAACAGTGAGTACTTCTAATACTTGAGAATCTGACCCAATTATTTTTATAATATCGGCTCGCTTTAAGCCTATTTCGATGAACATGGACTTTTCATTATGTGCAATCCAAGGTGACAAAAATTTACTTATTTTTTCAGAAATAACCTTACATTGTTCAATGGCATCTAATTCATTTTTAAACACCACTTTAGCTGATACCTTGACAGCTTGATGTTTCATATTAAATACATCTAAAGATATAAATCCAGAGCTTCTTTCAAGTAAATACAACCTTATCTCTTCTAATGCCTGCGAGCTTACCAATGAAGGCATTAGGTTATTCAAACCAGTACTGCTATTTGCACTCACCAGTAATAGCTTTAAATTTGTAGGGTCAGACTGACCAACCTGGCAATCTGCATAATATAAATCGGAATTAACGCCAAACGCGAGGGATTCAAAGTCTTCGCAAGACGACGCTCTATCTTTAGACTTAATCCGCTGACTGACTCTTTTGTAATAACTTTTTTTCGTATCGGAAGGTTGGCCTAAAAAAGAGCAATAAGGCTGAATAACCTTATCCAACCCTTCTAGCTTTTTTTTCATTGCTAAAATTTTGTTTTTTTCAATGTATGGGCGACTCCCAATTTCAACTTTATCAGGGTCTTTTCGGACTAATAAAACAGCTTGTGTATCGAGATAAAGAAGCCTACCCATTGATGGCTCTATTTTTTTACAGCCAAGTGAAATTCGATATAAATCATCCCCAAATTTATCTTTAGAATAAATTGCATCTTGAGGTAGAAAAAGTTTAATACTTCCACTACAGGTAAAATTCCTTGTAAAATCACTCAATACTTTAAGTGACCTCCACCCTGACTGAGTCAGATAATTGAATTCAATTTTACTTGAGGTACTATTGCTTGTTTGAGTTCCCCAGTCAGACAACTGAAAAAATATATTTATTTCGCTACACGGAATGGCATTATCTAAGGCAAGAAATAACTCCCCTTCATATTTAATTATTGGAAATAATTCAACCACCGCCATATTTTTTTCTTGACTTCTTAATGTACTAACATTACTGGAGTTTATAGCTTCAGTATCAAACACTTTATATGTACTAAATTGATCACAATGGTAGAGTTTAAAATCTTCACTCTGCTTTATTTTTAAAACATTGATACTTACTTCTGCACAATAATGAGCCGATAGCGATTCTGAATTAGGCACATACGGTGGATTTGGTAACGTCTTAAGATCTGGCTTTCCTTGAACTTTAGCTGCCGGATCTAGATATAATAACTTTGAGTTTTCTATTGTGACAGTAGACATAACATCAGCGTACATAGCATGCCCAAAACCATTAACAGGCGTTTCTAGTGTTAGACGAAACCACCCTGGTTTAGTTAGCTTTAAATCTGGTTCCGTCAGGGTCTGAAAATAAAATTCATTTTGTGACGACAAGTCAAAAGAGAATGTTGACACTGACTTTCCGGATGCGTTTTCTTGAAAAACAGGGGTTAACAATGTGCTTTTTGTGGTAGTAGAGTCTTGTTGAATAAACGATAGATTATTCCAATCTCCCCTAACAAGAGCAGATCCACTTACCTGAAAACAACCGTTACGGAAGTGTAAATCCACATTATCAATGGTTGCATTATAGGCCGAGTAATAATCACTAAAATCACTTGGCACTGTTGACCAATCAATATTCAAAGTAAGTGATGTCAATGGCTTTATATATGCCTCATATAGGTCCACATATAAGTGACTATTAATGTCTGGAAGCGATCCAAATGGCATGGATAAACCTTTATTTTTTAGCAGGCCAAAATCATTGGAGAACCGTACAGAAGCCTCTTTTACCTCTACCTTAATATCAAAACTTTCAACTATGTGTGAAGTTCGTAGATTTTTTAATGGACCTAATAATATTTTTACTGACGGCCAAATAGAGCCCTTTACTTCTGAAATCTCCTCACTAAAACACACCGCAGGTTCATTTTGATCAAGATTGAATTCTAGCTTTATATTATTTTTACTCTTTGATGATTTCGATGACTTAGCTAATGGGTCACTCCAACTTATCTCGCCAATGATATACCAACCATTTTTTGTCGAGACAAATACTTGACTCCCTTCAAATACCGCCGCTGCATCATCATTATCAACACATATCTCGATTGATACTTTTCGTTCCCCCCCGTTCAAACTAAACATGGGGGAAGATAATATAAACCCCTGAGATACAACTAATGCATTATGGGTTCCAAATATTGGAACACCATTTATTGATTCTACGTGCTTGTCCACCTTACCAGCCAATCCTGATAGATCACTTTTAAAAACAATTCCCTTTTCTACTTTGTCGATTTCATTTTTATAAAAAATATAATTCACACAATGTGCTTTTTTAATATTAGCATTACTCAATACTTCATTTTTAGAATTACAAAAAATAATAGGTTGACCATTTGGATATTGACCAGCAATAAACTCAGTATTTATAGGGACTGATAATCGGCTGACGTTTTTTTTAGGCTTTATCAATGCATAAACCTTATCTGATATCGCTTTTCGCTTATTCTGCTTTAAAACATCTTTATAGTAATAATCTAAATGTTTACCCGCTATATCATTCAATTGATTTTTATAAGGTTCAAGCATTTTTAGAAATGTAATAATTAGGGCTGTATCAGGGTAACAATTAGAGTGATTTAACATGTCTTTATAACTGGCTTTAGCATGGTTATTAGTTTCTAGATATAAACTGCAAACCATATTAAATACTGAATTGAGTGAGTTAACCCAGTTATTTAACTGCTCAACAACCCCACTATTATGTTCTAGACTCTTGGTTTCTTGCTTCACCTTAACATTCAGATTTAACAGCCACTCTTTGCAGTTATTGATAACTGCTGAAATATCGATTGAAACCTCATTTGGCCACTTTATAGACAGATATTTTAATATGTAAATAAATTCTTTTATTTGTTCTGATAATTCTGTTTTTATCTTATAAGTATAAAAATCTTTAAATGGAAATTCCTTGTCTGTAAAATCAAGAAAATCACCCCACTCTATAATATCTGATATTGTCTTCTCAACTATTTTCACTAGCCGATAAAAAATAATAGGTATTCTGACCTCTGAATTATTGTCTAACGTATTATGCGTGCTTAGTAACTGAACATCGGCCACAAGCCTGTTTGTTAAGTTTATGTATTCACTGCACACAAGCCTATTCGATTCCTGGCCAATATAAGCGCAAAGAATGATAGGATCTTTTAAAACAAACCCACTCCAGTTCCCACAGACTTCATTATTTTTATTATAAAAATTAATAAATTTACTATAATCAACAATAAAACCAATATGATCCTCGACGGTTCGAGCATCTATTTTAATGTTTGACGGAAGTAAGTAACTGTCTTCAAAGCTTGTTTGGCATGCCATTTTTAATCAGCCTACATCAAGTGTGACTAAGCTGGTACCCTCTATATCAGAGAACGGGTAAACATGATTATGTCGACTATTCGTTTTTTTTATGAGGTAATCTATTAGCAAAATAACTCGTCCTTCCTTAGCACTTGAGTATTCAACATCTACATTGGTCACGCGTATTCTTGGCTCATAATTTAATAAGCATATTTTTACGGCTGAAATAATTTCTCCTGCCAAATTTGAATCTAAATTTTTAAATAAAAAGGTATTAAGTTTAGAGCCCCAATCTGCCATTACACTTCGCTCGCCATAATGAGTAGACAATATTAGGTCTATAGATTGTTTAATATTCTCTTCGCCATGCTCTATAATTAGCTTTTTATCAGCCATTTCAAATGTGGGAGGAAATGACCATCCACTTCCCCAAAAACCTTTTTCTGACGACATTCTAACCTCCTATCAATACTGTTGGGGCACCTAGAGCAATCTGTCCACCGTGGGCTGTTTGATCACCCATTCTAGCGGCAGGTTTTTTACCAATCATGACGCTACTGGAGCCTTTCGCGATGGTATCTGGTGGACCAACACACACCAACATATCACCCACCCTGGCAGCAGGAAGGTTCGCTATTAGAACTGTTGGCTCACCCGGTCCAGATATTGGTCCGCCTACATGCGGGATGGGCGGTAATCCAGGGGTCACCATAGGACATTGATGAAGGTCGGTTAAGCGCGCTGCTGCTGGCATGTGAATCCCAATTTATACTAATTAATTTTTACCATGGCCCCCTTTACAATCAATTCTGAGCCCCCTTCTATACTGGCTTTTGTGCTGCCTTTTAAGCTTAATTCTTGTTCAGCTTCTTGTTTTATATTTGACCCCTTCATACTAACGTCTCCACTAGATGACTCTATCTTTACCCCATCACTTCCTTTCAGAGTAATAGATTTATCTGATTCGATACTTATAGCCTTAGAACTTTTTATTTCAATACCAGAGTCAGATGTTTCAATTGAGTTATCATTTTGATCCTTGATGGTTATCTTTTTATTTTTATCGTCTAATACAATGGTATTTTTCCCTGGCGTAACAAGTGTGATCACTTTATCTTCATCATTAAACTCCAACTGAAGTTTACTTTTCGTCACTATGGCTTTTTTTGAATTTTTATCATCTGGTGTTAAATCAGAAAATGGTTTCATTTTTTTACTGTACACACTACCCAAGATCACAGGGTATCTAGGGTCATCATTTAAAAAACCAACGATTACTTCATCACCCTCTTCTGGAAAAAAAAATATTCCCGCACCATCAGTTGAATAATTATTCACCATTCTTGCCCATAAGCCTTCACCGCTTTGATCGAAAAGAGGCAAATCCACTTTAACACGAAAGCCATCATCAGGGTCATCGTAAGCTTTTTTGACTGTTGCATTAAAAAGCCCTTGCACACCAGGAAGTAAACCTGATGCTGATGGCGCGCTGATATCTGATTGGCTTTCTGTAAACCACTGAGGTGAAATACCAAGCTCAGCGGTTGTTATCCATTCTCCCGATCTGATTTCATGCTGGACACCGGATACAATGTAATCACCGTTAAAACGTGCTCCCATATCCGCGACCGTCAAATAGGTTCCAGGTAGAACAAGGCCGGTTCCTTGAAAGCTGGCCGTGCCCGTAATTTTCGAGTATTCGCTTTTTATCATTTGGGCTTTTGCCCAATTGGTTAAATTGTCTTTATCTTCTGCTGCTGTGGTTTGAAGCGTAAAATCAGCCAACCCTGAAACATCTGATAGGGTTTTACTTGTTATATTCCCAGCGCCCGCAGAATCATTGGATGCATCACCTGTAATTAGCGCCTGAGTTTTATCATCCCATGCGCTGGCGGTGACTTTAGCTAATTGAGATATTGAGTTGAGATCGGCGTTGAAGCTTATGAGGTTGTCGCCGTATTGCAGTTTTAATACAGAGGCGGTGCTTTTATCTGGCGCAAATACGGAAACTTTGCCATCAATGGTTGTGATTATCATGCCGTTAACCTCCGCCCGTGACAGCATAAAATCCCAGTCTGTGGTGTAGTACTGCTGAATAATCGGTAATGTTTGAGAGGTGCTAGTAACATCTGCTGTTAAAGTACTGTAGTTTCCGATAATTTTTGTAATTGCATCACTGTCAGTGCTTTTTACATAGCTAACGCTTTTTCGACCTGCGGTCATTTGTATGGATTCGTCTTTGCATGACACTTCAACAGTTGGGCCTAGTTCCGAATCCACTCTAACCGATTGCTTTGTCACTATGCCTTTAAATATTTCTTTATTAGTACAATCATAGCCTACCTCAATGCTAATTTTTTTTCCGGGTACAAAGTTATCAGACGCACTGACCTTGAAATAACTATCAGTTCCCATTTGTTCTTCAACTAAAACAGTGCAACTAGAAATTCTATTTACAGAACGCTCTATTTTTATTGATATAATCCCGTATGAATCAGGTATTTTGTTGCCTTCTATTGTAATGGAAAAAGTCACTAATCCTTTGCTAACAATTTCCGAAGAGGACATTGTTAAGACCTCTGTACAATAGGTGGAAATACTAATTCGGTTGAGCCTCTCAACTTCCTAAATTTGTTTAATCCGTTAAACTTAGCAAGCTTTATATAATGAGAGCTATCGCCGTAAGTTTTATGCGTTAAACCTGGCAATGTATCCCCTGAGACAACACTAACTAAATGAGTCATGTCTGGTGAGCTTTTATCTTCTTTTTTGGCTTCAGTTTTTGGATCTATATAAGAATCAAACTTTAACGATACTTTTGCTCGCAATGGTGAGCCATCAGATTTAAAAAAGGTATAACTCACATCAAAATTAGTTAAAACACCATAAAATACTAAGTCGGACCCCCATCTAATTGATACAAAATTTGATCTATGCTCTGTACCGTTATAATCGTAAACAATTTTTCTTAACTTTTTCAGTTCTGAAGACAAGTTTATTCTGGTAATATCAACCACTCCAGTGCAGTCAATAATAAGATCAAAACTTAACTTCCCTCCATCCGATTTATTAAATTTGGGTGAAGCGGCACCTTGCCCTGCAGTATCTGAAGCAGTATAGGATATACTCCTGCTCAAATTAATTGTTGCAGGGTTAATCATTACCGCATAAGGTTCACCGGAAATTTTATCTGAAAAAGTACCATTACTGTACCCAGTGATATTCATACTTACTAATCCAGACATTATAAATATACCTAAAATTTATCGACTATTGATATTACTTTGAAGTTTTGATTTTATCTGAGAAAGACACTCTCTAACTATTCTTGCTTTTAGAGCATTAATATCCTGTTTTGACATTTTATTTTCTGTATTATCAGCTATTGATTTCACTTCTGTTTTTATTACTATTTCTCGAATTTCAACTGGCATAAAAACTCTACTTAATAAAAATAAATTAGATTAAATCAAAATACTTATATGCTAGCTCAATGGTTTCAACAAAAACCGAGCTATCATCAGACTTCATAGAAGTTGCACTCCATTTTATGGGATATGCATCTATTAAATCCCACGACATACAAGGCTGCCCTACCTTATTCAAAAGTTGCACCTGTACATTTTTAGTGATAACAGGGATTTCAAAGCCACTATCTAATGTACTAATACACCATACTATCAATGGAGACGTTGCGAGCGTCACGCCTCTTTTTAGCACTATGTTCGGCGAACTCATGCCTGCAGGCAGCTTATACTTAAATTTATTATCCCCGCCTCCAATCACTTCTTCCGTTTTAATTTCTTTTTCTAGCCCTGATACTTCTTGAAAAGCCATATCGTTCTTCCCACTGAATCCCAAGACTTTTACTTGAAAATTAAAATTTGGAAGAAAATCAGCCATTCGAGATAATCATCTCTTCGTGTGCAATTTCAATTGTATCAACCGCCACTGAGCTATCATCCGATTTCAGATCGGTACTGCTTATTTTTGTAGGCCACGCATTATTCAACTGCCATTTCATCGTTACCTTTCCTGTTTCATCCAACAGCTTAATAAGTACTGTACGGCGTTTTATTGTATTCATTTTTATTTCTGCCATCCAATCCCAGAATTTATTGTCATTAACAAAAACCCCTCGTTTCATGGTAATGTTTCCGTATTTAACAATACCTGGCATTTTTTCAGTAGAAAAAAGTTTACTGTTACTTTTTCGATATTCTATAACTTGGACCTCTTTATCCATCCCAGACACTTCTTGAAATGCAACGCCTTTTAATTCGGTTCCTAGATCAACTTCGAATCGAAACTTTGGCATTGGCCAAGTGCTATTCTCTTTACTTCCATCAGCTGCCATCACTATTTCCTTTTTAAAGCATTAAAAGATAATTTTAGGTTTTTTATCAACCCGATTTAGCCATTTCTTGCTGAAAGGTTATTTCAATGAATTCAGCAGGCCTTACAACGGCTACTTTAACGGTGATATTCATATAACCATTCAGTAAATCTTCGGCTGTCATTGTTGTGCCTAATCCAATAAGTACTTGATATGCATCAGCCGCTTGTGCACCTTGCAAAGCGCCTTCTTTCCATACGCTTGTTAAAAAACTGCTTATCATGCTTTTAACACCGGTCCAGGTATTGGCATCATTTGGTTCAAATACATAAGCTCTTGCAGCCAGCTTTATTGATTGCTCTAAAAATGTCATGGTTCGCCTAACCGGCACGTAACGCCAGTCTTGACTATTTCCATCTAGGGTACGAGCCCCCCAAACTAATATGCCCTGCCCATTGAAAAATCTAATGGCATTCACAGATTTACCTGAAATTGCATCAACGTTAAGATTTTCCTGCTGACTATCGCTAAGACGGATTGGCAAGTCAGATACACCCACCATGCTGACATTGGCAGGTGCATGCCACACTCCTAACTCATTGTCATTGACGGTATAAATACCCGCCATACCACCACAAGGTGGTAAAATATTCACATCATGTAGAACATGTTTAATGATAAGTGAATACGCTTTACTCGCATTTAAGAGTGCTGCATGAATTTGACTATTTGTTAATGAATTAGTCGAAGGGTTTTCTATCATTTCTATTAACTTTTCCGCAACTGGATTCGGCTTATGCGGCGGATTTAGTAAAGCAGCTAACTTTGTAATATCCCCCCCAAACAATGAAGTAAAGTCAATATCACCTGACTGCATTATGGTAGTACCGACAAAAGGGTAATAACACGTCCCATATTTAAGGCCTTGAGATCCAGTATTATCCCTAAATGTTTCGATATCATTTGTATACATTATTGGATCAGGATTTCTGCCTCCAATAATGTCAAACAAGCAAATCACGGTTTGCATTTGCTCTGCTTGGAGAAGCATCTCTTGCATTATAGTTCCATTATTTGCCACTGATAGCAGTGTTGCTTCTGGGCAATAATACATAGTCGGTTCTTCTTCAAACTTAAGCGTCGCCAATCCCGTTGCTAGATCATCAAGCTTTACATTTGTATTTACTATTTGAGATTCGGATAATGGCATTGGTTTTTTAGTTGGCTCTCCGTATGGCCCTACAGAGACAATATAGGCGTCACCACCTCCGTTTTCAAAAAACATACGGACACTGTTATACAGATAATAAATTGTATTGGGGTCAGGTAATATTGAATAATACAGACTATCAATACTTACATAATCACCTGATTCCGGTTTTGTTTTTTCAGCGACTAAGTAGTACTCTGGGCTATATTGTTTAGCAGGGTCTGCCGGAGCTGCTGGACTATCAAGCATATAAATTGCTTTGAATTCAGCAAAGTTTGTTACTTTTTGCGCTTTATTTAAATATGACTTTCCTTCATATTCGGCCTGAGGTGTATAACCAATAAACGCAGGAACCGCTGTTTCAATTGGAACGACAGAATTTGGAAAGCCATTTATTTCATTTATATAAACACCAGGTGTTTTTGCAGTTCCTACAGCCATTATTTCCCTCTCAAATTGTCATTAATCATTTACTCAAGCCCTATGGATAAACATACACCTTAGAGCAAATTTGTTTTTTTCCGTTTACGTCAATCACATCAATTTTATTTGCACTTGGAAGAGGCAATCTATCTACAATCACCTTTTCTCCTATATTACTACTAGCATCGCTTCTTTGTAGAAGGCTTAACTTGCTTGAATCTCGCTGTAATAGCGGAAAGGTACTGGTGCCAGAATCAAATACATAAAAATTTTTATCATTGCTTATTTCTTTATTCTTGCTAGGTAAAAATTCAACGCCATCTTCACTTTTTATGAACAATATATTAGTGGAACAATTAAATACTTTCTTATCTACGTAATACACCCACTTTGTTTTTCTTGATGCTATCCCGAACTTATATCGACAGACATGACCGGCTGAATCAGAAGTTAAAGTATTTATGTCCAGTAAAATCTTGCCTATTTCAAACCCACTGGATTTGTTCCCTAATTCGAAAATTGGAGCTCTAAATTCAACTCCGTCAATTTCCTTCAACTGTTTATCAAAATTGTTGAATTCGGCCACACCAACCCACCCTAAGGGAAAGTCTGAAACCATATATAAATCAGCATCTGAACTTATCAAACTCAATTCCAAACATTCATTTTTAAGCTTGTCTGAAAATATAGGGATAAGTTTCTCAAAAGGCTCAATACCGTTGTAAAAAAACAACACAGACCCAGCCTGTTTACACATAGTGATACTATATCTATTGAACACATCCAGAGTTTTACCTACTGGAACAACATCAATCACTCTTAGAAAACCAAATTCGTAATATTGATGGTATAGCTCTATTTTCAAGAAACACCCCATCTACAAAGGCTCCGCCCGAACGTTAATATCACTTACAGATGCCGACTCTATTGTCGTTTGATTCTCTTGAACGATGATATGTTTCACCCTGCAAACTACCGATGGTGAATATTTCGCCCCCATTGAATTCCAAAGACTATGCATTTCAGAAAACGTTTGATCTTGAAGTTCAAACTTCAGAACGCCTGCCGAGTTACTTTCTTTTCCAATAAATTCTCTCAACACCAAATGGCTTTGAAAAAAAGATAATAAAGAACCTAAAAATTTAAGTGATTCGTCATAATCATCAAAACAGCACGTGAATAGTATTTCTAAGTTAAAACACATATCGGGGTTAATTTTTCGATATCCTCCATTACGATCAGGCGTCGGAATACTGTAATACTGGCTAGCTGTTTCTTGAGCTAAATTAATCAGGGTTATTATTACTTTATTTTGGTTTTTAGAAGGTTGGTCACCAGCGCTGCCTACCAATCTATTGATTTCGACAACATCACTATCAATATCGTATCGATTAATTAGAAACTCATTCAATGACTCTCTAATTTCTAATAGTGCATTACGAACCATTTGATCAACCTAAATTATATTTATAATTATATTCTAGGATAGACATGATTAAACCATTATCAAATTTTTAATTTTTATACTTATTATTATTGTTAAATACCGAATTTATCATTAGATTATTTGCGAATATTTCCATCATATAAGAATTGAATGATGAAAGTCGTCTCTCAAAGAAAAGTATATGGAAGAAAAGCTCATCGCTGAATGACAAGGGTCTTTGAGAGGTGTTGAGGTTGTTTTGGAAGCGCTTAAGTAAGTTAACCTAAGTCTAACTGGGAGTTTTGATAAGTGCCTACAATTTGGCCTTAGTGCGATCATGTTAAACTTCATTTTATTGATAATTACCAATTCACACTTACATCAGAGGAGTTTTGAGAATAATAGGAAAGTAGGAAAATTCAGGGGCGTAGAAACAATCACAATCCACATATAGAATTTGACGAGCTATCAAACAAACACCAATTACTGTAAGTACATACAGCAATTATGACTACCGCAAGACAAGTAGCAAGACTAAAACTCTATTTCAATTTCCTCTTCATCTTTTTGCAGGCGAATAGTCACCCTGCGATTTAAATCGCGACCTTTTTTGGTTTTATTGCTTGCCACCGGATAACGCTCACCATGATAACGAGTCGTGAATATTTCAGGGTCTAGCCCTCGCTTTACCATATAGTCCGTGACTAAAATGGCCCTCTCCTCTGACAGCCTGCGATTATGATAGCGCCGACCTGCACTGTCGCTGTGGCCGTCTACATATATAGCCGTCACACTAGGATCAGCCCGTACATAAAAAGCGATCAAATCCAGCTTCTTTTTAGATTTAACATCTATGCTGTTCTTACCACCTTTAAACAGAACCTTACTCTTAGCCACCTGCCTAAAATTAACCGGCAATAAGCCCGTCACACATCCTAAGTAATCCTTATAAAAACTGGTGAAGTTAGCGGCCGATATAGACACCCTAATAGGCTCACCATCGTCATACCGTGCTCTACGGGTAAAGGTAGGCTGCAAGCCCTTCATTAGGGCCTGCATCATTTTGTTGGCTCGCTTAGGCTCCACGTCCAACGGACGCCGGCTGTTTTTAACGTCTACTAGGCCTAAATCCTGCGCAAATTGGCTAGGCAACCAAATAGGTGGCTCAATATGCAGAGCCGCTTTACCTGGCCCCATGAGGTTTTTTTTAACTTTAAGGTGAAACATTAAATCCTCACCCGCCTCATGATAAAAAACAGCCTCACCAAAATCGGGGATGGGCTGGGAAAATTCACATTCAAAAATTGAGGGGGTTAAGCGCCATTCTGTCTCTTCAATTGGTGCCTCAAAGGTCAAGGCGCGCGCGCCTGTGGAGAGCACTATGAAGACCCAGAGTAACGATACGGTTTGAACACTCATAACACCCCCATAGCCACATTAGAATACGGCCCCAATGTAATGAAGTTGGGGCTTTAAGCCTGCACAAATGCATGTGTGACTACATACAGTTTAGGTCACAGCTAACATATCGGCCAAAACATGGCTTTCTACAGTGACTTCTTTGCCTCTGTAGATGGGCACTCTCCTAAGCATGAGGTACAATTGCCCACTTATTATCATAATTCCATTAAGGCAGCCTGTGCTTGATCATCAAACCAACCTCATGGCAGAGCGATTCCGCGGCTATTTACCCGTCGTTGTCGATGTAGAAACCGCTGGCTTCAATGCCCAAACCGACGCGTTATTAGAAGTCGCCATGGTGGTCATGGACATAGATGAGAAAGGTCATTTATTTCCAGGTTACGAGATGGAAGCCAAGATTAAGCCCTTTGAAGGGGCTAACCTTGAAAAAAGCGCGCTAGATTTCACCGGCATCGATCCATTTGACCCTGATCGCAACGCCGAAGATGAAAGCACTGCACTAAATAACATGTTCAAATCTATTCGTAAGGCCATGAAAGCCAAGGGCTGTAAACGCGCCATACTGGTAGGTCACAACGCACATTTTGATCTGGGTTTTATTAATGCGGCCATTGAACGCAACGATTTAAAGCGCAACCCATTCCATCCTTTTTCAAGCTTTGATACCGCCACTCTAGCGGGCCTAGCCCTCGGACATACTGTTTTGGCGCGATCTTGCCGATTAGGCGGCATCGATTTTGATAACAAAGAAGCACACAGCGCCCT
>MAAA01014062.1_pt1 | contig 26710 bp, 19 predicted proteins | sample 1115971 | NCBI WGS metagenome assembly MAAA01 (sample SAMN04961123, study PRJNA320927) | seawater metagenome | isolation source: sample BD02T6 sea water enriched with oil for 6 days | place: USA:Gulf of Mexico | collected 2013-07-27 | reverse complement strand
AGCAACAACTTAGCCAGCATTCAGCTGCGGCGTAATAACTAATTTAAACTATTGAGCACATAAAAAATCCGCCATTACAGTACGCAGTATTTGCTTGAAGTTAAGACATCGAAGACGTTAGGTTTTAAGTACGACTGTCAGTTTAGCGCATAGTAAGTACCGCTAAAGTGCGTAAATCTCAGTTAAGCCCACCATTCAACAGCCCCACTGCGTCCATGCGACAACGGCTGCTGAATGGCAGGCTTAACTGATCTTGGCTGTGGCTTGTGGTTAGGTGCAAAAGTAGACGTTAAGGCAGGCGGAATAGGAATAATCAATAACACCCCCTCTTTGAAGACCGTTTATTTAAGGTTGTCGGTACGTATATCCTACTTTTTGAGCCACCAGTATAGGCTATGTATTTAGTGGGCTACAGGCACTTATACACAGGGCCATAGAGTTATGCGGCATTGCCGGTGGTTATCAATTGTTTTTTGAAAGTGAGGTGTTATGGTTGTGGATAGATTAATAGCGGCGATGGAAATGCTGTGTAAGTATTTGAGCGCAAAGGGAAAATACGTATCCTCCCAAAGCCGCATATAAATTCTTATCAGCACTCGAGCCGCAAAACTTTACTGTTATGTTTTTAGGGGATAGCATGCAATCTCATGGTTCATTTAAGTTGTTCATAAAAGACCAAACTTTAGTTGTTAAAGCCATAGGTGCTTGGAATTATGAAGAAGCGGTAAGTTTCGGGAACGAATATAAACGACTTGTGTGCAAGTTAAGAGACAAGCCGTGGGGTTGTTTAGTTGATCTTACCGAATGGGAGTTATTCACACCTGATGCTTCGGATTATATAGATGAGTTAAACGAATGGGGAAATATAAATAATCAAAAATATGAAGCTGTAGTTTGTGATTTATCCATTCATCAAGATTTACTTGAAAAGAGTCATGAGGTATTAACAAATGTTGAAACCAAGTTTTGTGAAAACCTTCAACAAGCACATGAATGGCTTGAAGCTGTTGGTGTCATAAAAACATAACAAAGCGTTCAAACGGACAAATAACAGCTGGCTGTTGTTCGTACCTCACATATTTTAGCCAGCTATTATTTGCCGCTTAACGTAGCGTTACACAGCATGAGCATTAATATAAATTATCGAGAATTCATAGGGCTAGATCAAGCTAGCCTTGCTTCCCTCATGTCAGAGCTAGGGTATGAAGTTGATAGTAATATCTTGTGTCGTCGCATAGATAAAATACGCGCCCAAGGTGGTGAGGTTATAGTTGCCGAACTCGGAGGCGAAGTGGTTGGGTGTATAAATTCAATTATTGATATCCGACTCGCCGAAGGCAAAGCTGGAGAAATAGTTAGTTTTGTCGTATCTGAAAAGCACAGAGGCATGGGTATTGGTAAAGCACTAATTAAAAGTGCTGAATCTTGGCTTAGTAGTCGATGCGAGCTTATTCGAGTGCGTGCAAACACTATTCGCAGTGAGGCACACATTTTTTATCAGCGTCTTGGTTACCAAGAGATGAAGTCACAAAAAGTGTTCACTAAGAATGTGAAACAAAAACATTAAAGAGTAGCCCTTCATGAGCTTCGCTCGTTCCGGCCCTAGAAGGCGTTTTTTACTTAAACCATGACTGCCCTTTAAATCGTAATGTATTTGTTGCGACCGCTGGCGACGCTCTAACCAAGAGAAGCTCACTACAAATAATAATAATAGTAGGCAGGATATTTTAGCCGCCGCACTTAAGCTGCTATATACTAGCCAGCTGTCATAAATAGCGGTAGCAAGGGTACTAATGGAAAATAAATGACCTTGTGTGTGCTTAGTTAGACATCCATGTTTATTTTCATCTCTACCATCGATTTAACAAAACCAACTTTTTCATAGGCTCGAATAGCGGCATCGTTCCCATCATAAACGTCCAAATACACGTCAGATACTCCCTGTTCTTTACTCCAGTCTATTAGGGTCCCCATTATCGATTTGTTTATGCCTAACCCTCGGTATTCTGCAGCAACATACATAAAACCTAGATAAGCATGTCGGGTGTGGTTAAGGGACTGCTTGGATGCTCTTATTTGAGCGTAACCGGTAGCAATTATTTTGTCTTTTAGTTCAGCAACAATTAAATGTGACGCTTTGTCTATAAGTAGATAATCAAGATCATAATAAGCAGCATCTTTAAACTTTAATGTTGAATTATACGGTCGTTCTGCCTCGATGACTTCTTGCTCCAAGCTAAGCAGGGTAGCTTGGTCTTTTAAGAGGGCTTTTCTAATAATTAAATTTTTCAAGTGATCACATAGGTCATAAAATTAGTACATAACAGTTCAGGAGGTGGAGACTGATATGAAATTACCCATAACCATAACAGCTAAACTTAAAATAACAATTGATAACCACCGTAATGCCCGATAGCTAATATGGCCTGTGCATAAGGCTCTCAAAGTGCACGTCATACATCTTAATAGACCAGCAACAATCAGCTAAGCTTGGTTGAACCGAGTAAAGTAAAAGTGGAGTGTAGCGGCCATAAAATTATTTTGGTAGATTAGGCTAAAAGCCTCTCAGAAAATTTACAATTTATTTTAAATATGGGCCCTGTATTCACCAATACACCAATACACCAATACACCAATACACCAAAGTATAAATTGTGATTAAAATGATGTCTGGTTTAACCCGCTCTCTTATACACCACCTTTTGTTCGTCAATACGTCACATTAATTAGCCATAATAAATATAACATCCACTTATTTTCTGGATGGATTGAGTCGTGAATACTGACAAATCAATATTCAGTAAACAAGTGTTCGGCGTAATTTTATTTTACTAACTGACATTAATTGTCAGCGGCTGACACTTATTGTCAGATGGCACTCTTGCTTCTCAGCATTATTTATTTTTAGAATAAATATCGAAAAAAAATTTAGTTGTATGGACGATAATTTGGAGATTAAGCGCCGCTAAATGTGAGCAACCCCACACTTCTTGGCTTAAATTCACATGAAAATACAAAATCCAAACACTCCGTCACAAATCTAAAACACATCTTTACCGTCGCAAAAAAACTGAGTAGTAGTTCCTCGTTTTTAAAAAATTGGACTTTATAGTGGCACCACTTAAAACATTGATCGAAATTTTTCTGAAATAAAAATCTGAAAAATAACAAACATGGTGTGAAAATATGTTGGATTTACTAAATAGTGGTGGCTCATTTATGTACGTAATTTTACTTACGTCCATAGGTGCCTTAGCTTTGTTCTGTGAGCGTGCTTATTTTCTTTTCGTAAAATTAAACCTTAATATGGATACAGCATTCGATAGGATATCTGCACTGTTAGGTGGTGCCAATTACCGTGGTGCCCTAGAAGAAGTTAACCGAATCCAAAGTCATCCAATGGGGCGCACTCTTAAAAAAGGTATTTTGAAGGCAGGCAAACGCGATAAAGACATAGAGCAAGCTATGCTAGAAAGTATCTTGCGTGAAATGCCATTGCTTAAAGTACGAGTCAATTATCTGAGTATGTTTGCAAACGTGGCTACCTTGTTGGGTTTGCTTGGAACCATTGTGGGCTTGATCGCAGCATTCGCCGGTGTGGCCGGTGCATCGGGAGCAGAAAAACAAACTATCTTGGCAGCCGGTATATCCGTGGCCATGTTTACCACTGCCTTCGGTTTGATTGTCTCTATTCCCAGTCTGGTAGGCTTCTACTTACTGAATAACCGTGGTGACAAAATCATCGAGAAAATGGATGAGAAGGCATTGGCGTTATTCAATATTCTTTCCTCCCTTAAGCGCGACAAATAACCCATGGCTGGCTTAGGGCAACGCCGACGCAGCAGCGCTGATCTTGAGTGCGAGATCGACATGGTGCCAATTATGAATATGTTCCTGGTATTGATTCCATTTCTGTTAGCGTCATCTACCACTATTTTTCTTCATGGAATCAATACTTCTGTACCGGTGATGGCAGAAACATCAACCCCAATTGAACAGGAGAAAAAGTCTGAAATTAAAATAACCGCCACCGTTAAATTGGGTATGAAAACCATTCGATTGGAAGCTACGTCAGCGGAACTTCCTGAAAGTAAGCTTAAGGATATGGATGCGGTAGTCATTAAGGATGCCAGCGGTGAATACCAGTTTTCAAAATTGGCAGAATCACTGGCTAAAATTAAAGAGCTTTATCCTAAAAGCGATACACTAATTCTAGTGCCAAGTGATGTGATTCTTTATGACGTTATAGTTAAAACCATGGACGTGGCACGAGAATTTAACGGTAAGAATTTGTTCCCTAATGTGGTTATTTCTGGCCAGGTTCAATAATGAAATGTCTATTAGGAGTTAGTTATGGCACTTGGTAATGCACTGGCCATGCGCCCAAAATCGGAAGAGCCTTCCATTAACATTACATCCATGATGGACATGTTCACCATCATTTTGTTTTTTCTGCTGTCCTCTTATGGCTCTAAGCCGGTGGAATTTACCGTGGATAAAGACGTAGAGTTACCCAAATCTACAGCGACCTTTGACTACAGTAATTCGATAAAATTATTTTTAAGTGACTCTTCCATAAAAATTGAAGAAGACCTAATTGCTCGCTTAAAAAATGGCAAGGTAGTGGGTTTGAATGTAGATAAACCAGAAAGTTCAGGGCTTTACATTAAGTTAAAGCAGTATTATGAAAAGCAGTTGGCAGAAGCGACCAGAGTAGCACAAGAGACGGGTGAAGAAGCCAAAACAGATTTCCATGTTTTATTTTTCTGCGATCGACATCTTTCGTTTAAGACCATGAATAGCATTATTAAGGTGGCGGCCATGGCTGGATACCCTAATTTTCAGCTAGCAGTATTGGAGAAATGATGAATAAGCATACCGCTATAGCTGGGCTATTGCTTGTTTTGTCATCGCTAATTTATGGTGAAGAGGAAGGAAAATCGCTTTCCAATCGGATTGATTTTGGTAATTCCTATGTAAACGGGCAATCCATTAAATCCGGTGCAGTGTATCTGATGAATCGTAAGAAAAACGAAATCACCAGCATGCTTAAACGACGTGAGAGTTACCGTTCTGAAATTTTAGATGAATATCCAGAGTTTCGTGAAGACTCCATCGATTCTAAAAAATAATGAATGTGGCACTAGATCTGCTCAAACAATACCAGTGGCGTAAATAGTAATGTCTTCAAATAATGCGGTTAAAAAAACACAGTTAGGGACTGATTTAAATAAAAATCAGGACTCGATTGCGTTGACTATTAACCTGCAAAGCCAGCAAATTGATGTGGTTAAGTTAAAACCTGAAGCCAAATCTCGTCTTATCGGTTATTTGGCGAGCCAGTACGAGAAGAACAATAGCAGCATTCATATAATTAATAATAAAACGGTAGATCGAAGCAGTTCCGACTTTGACCAATTGATAAGTTTAATTCGTGAAGAATTAAATCCTCAAGCCATGTCCGAAGCGGGTAAAACCAAACTTATCCATCTTTTGCATAACCAGGTCGAACAGCAAGATCACATTATTACCAAGGGTATTAGAAAACCTAATCAAACCAAGCAGGAAAGGGATAAACCGCCTGCTCAACCGCCGATTCAGCCGCATAGTGTCAAGCCACTAGAAACGGCTAAGCTTAGCAAACCCGAACCTTCAGCTCTGGCTACACCGAAATTAGACAAAACTCGTGCCCCCATTGACTTAACCGATGCTAACGGTCAAGACGAAAACCTATCCGACGAAAAAGAATCTCTTTGGGCACGAATTTTAAATACATTAAAACCTTTTTTAAACTTTAAGAAACCGTCGCCAGAAAAACCATTACATCAGCCTAAATCAGAAACGCAATTTATGCCTTCACAGGGCATGCCTGTTTATGAAGGTCACGAAGATGATGATGAAGGCGACGAAGATGATGAGATTGATAACGAACAGTTATTTGAATTAAAAGATCATTATAACGGTCACAGTCAATCCAAATGGCCTACCGAATCCCGCGATATGATCATTGAGGTATTGCATCTTAATCAAGGAGAAGTGATCGATGTTACTTACCTTGAAAAAGGTAAGAGTTACCAGATTAATAGTGATGGAAAAAAGATCGCGATTGCCAAGAATAAAGGCAACAATAAGTGCCAGTATTTCTTCAATTCCCAAAAGTTTAAAGGCGAACTTCGTTTACGCAGTCCGGGAGGACGGCTTGCCGTTGAACCGTTAACCAGCAAAAGTGTCTGGGCCGGAATACCGGCTCACGCTGATGTGTGTATACGCAACGGCCAAGATAGCTATGTGATACGTGCAAACTTTCCGCTTAAGGCTCCTCAGGTTAAAGAAGAGGAAAAAAATTATCAGGTCTATTACAAGAGTTTAGCCAGTTCTACCGGTTTCCACCTGTTTATCCTGTTGGCACTCGCTATTTTTGTTAGCTACACACCACCGGAAACAAAATTGAAAGCTCCTGAATTTGTGAAGATAGAAATTCCTAAGGATGTGCCGCCTAAAGTTGAGAAACCTAAGGCCAAGCCAAAAGCGAAAGTAGCTAAACCTAAACCGAAAGTTAAGCCCAAAGCGAAACCTAAAGCCAAGCCAAAAACCAAGGCCAAGAGTAAACCCAAACCCAAGGCTAAACCCAAAGCCGGTGGTGGCAAAAAAGGCAACATTAAAAAGCGTGACGTGAAGAAATCGGGTTTGTTGGCCGCATTGGGCAGTAAGTCAGGCAAGACCAAGCCTAGACGGAGTTTAGCCAACGTGACCAGTCTGGATGCTGTGTCCTCCAGCGCAAGCTCGGCCAGGTTGAAAGTATCGGGCCTTAAAGCAAAGGTAGGCGGTTCACGGATGACATTGCCAACCGGTGAGTTAATCACCAGTAAAGGTGCCGCAGATGTTTTACGTAGCGGCGGCGTAGGTGGCAAGGGTTCAGTGGCAGCATTAACACGTGGCGGTACGGGCACACAGGCGGTCGCGGGCCGAGTGAGTGCCAGCATGTCCAAGCGTGTGAAGATTAAAGGTGGCCTAAGTCGAGAGCAGGTTAAACGTGTGATTGATGCACACATGGATGATGTTACTTATTGTTATGAAACGTCCTTGATGAGTACACCTGGCTTGGCCGGTAAAATTGTTTTTGAATGGAAAGTTCAACCCAGCGGTAAGGTGGGTGGAGTGAATATCAAGTCCTCAACTGTAAGGTCAGATGAAATTCATTCATGTATTAAGTCAGCGATTAAGACCTGGAAATTCCCACAACCCAGTGGTGGTGAGGCCGTGTTTGTATCGTATCCGTTTATCTTCGATACCGTTGGTTTTTAGGCCCAGGGCTTTAAACCAACAGTGAGAGCGAAATTTATGAAAAACCAATATCAATTTATTTTATTCGGGTTAGCAAGCATTATGTTTGCAGCCAGTGTTCAAGCGGAATCTGTGTTTGATAGTGAGACCGTGTCAGTTATTCAAGAACGAATATATGATCGTAAACATGAAATTGGTTTCACTATGGCCTATATCCCGGATGACGATTTTTATGAAGAGTATCCTCTGGCGGTGAGCTATACCTATCATTTTAATAAACATGTGGCTTGGGAAGTGGGGCGTGTTCAATATTTCCTGACTCAAGAAAAAGACTTAAAAGGCACATTGCAGGAATATGATTTAGCGGCGGTTTCCTATGATAAGCCGCTTTACATGTTACACAGCTCGTTTGTGCTAAAACCCACCTATGGCAAGGATGCGGTTTGGGATAGCCGCATCATAAATCATGAGACCTTCTTTTCCATGGGCGCAGGCATTGCTCATTATGAAACAGAATATCCGGTTGATCAGCCCACCACTGAGACGGTGTTATCTTTAACTGTCGGGGTTGGGCGCCGCTATTTTATGTCTAAGAAATTCGCTTTGATAGGCGAAGTAAAATCTTATACCCAGTTTAAAGATTCCAGCACAGAAACCAATATTTATATGGGCTTAGGACTAAGCTACCGCTTCAACTTTTCAAACCGTAATTCGATCATTCGTAAGAAGACGGATTCAGTTTACAGGTACCTGAATGATGAAGATGAATAAACTCATTCAGCTGGCCCTAGTGTGGGGCATGTTGTTGCATAACAATGGTTATGCCCAAGCCTACCAGGCCGATGACATTAGCGATCTTGCATATGTGGAAGATTACGTGGAATCTGGAGATGAATCAGGCTTACCAAATACCGCACCAATACCTGCCGAAAACCAGCAGCCAGCTAGCCCGGAAACCGCAATGGGCAGCGATGAGTTACCTGAGGCCATTGAAGAGGGACCGGCCCTGGTTATAGAAGAAGTAGAGCTTAAGCCTGCTGAAATATTCAAACAGGGATATGAGTTGTTCAAGGATGAAAAGTGGGAAGCGGCGGCCGGCTTGTTTCTTAAATTCATTCAGTTTACTACGCAGGATGAAAAAAATTATGAATGGGCCGAGTTCTTTATGGCTATTAGCTTGGATAACCTAGGTTATACCCATGCAGCGGTAGATCGTTTCTCTAACCTGGCGGCGCGCAAACCAAATACCAAGATTGTCAGTTATGTGTTGGATATGTTTGAAAAAATCAGCCGTAGCCAGCCTTTCGATTACGATCAGGTGATCTTGCAAGTGGTGAACGACAAGGATTATGGGTTCATCAGCGATGATATCAGTGGTTTTGTGGATTATTATCAGGGCATTCAAGACTGGAAAACCGGTTACCGCGACTGGGCCGAAGACCATTTTAAACGCATTCCTCAAGACAGTTATTACTACGGTCGTTACTTGCATCATCAAGCCTTGTATCAGGTGGAGATGAACAATCCCAAGCATGCCTTAAAGCTGATTGCTCAATTATTAAGACTTGAAAAGCTGGATGATAAGTTGGCCGATGAGTCCATGTGGATTGCGGCTCGCCTGCATTTTGAACTGGGTGAAATGAAGGAAGCTACTTTCCTCTATAAACAAATGAAAACCCCTGTGGTTGAGCAGGCCTCATTCCTGTTAGAGCAGGCCTGGATCGAATACAACAATAAAGATTATGAACGGGCCATGGGGTTCTTGTATGCCTTCGAGGCGCCCAGCTTTAGGCAGTTTTTCACCCCCGAATATTTTTTGCTGAAGGGGTTTATCTATAAAGACGTTTGTCATTATGAATCGGCCTTGACGGTGGTGGATGAATTTAACAACCGTTATGGCAAGTCGTTGGAAGCTATATATAACCGCAAGGATGAAACCGATGTGGAAAGTGAAGAATTACTCTATGTAATCTTAGCGAAAAAGAACGTTAAAACCATTTGGAAATTTATTACTGTACTGGAAGCCGAAAAGACCCTAGCGCAAGATATGGATGATGAAAATCTGACCAAGTACCTGGATAATGTTTACGGACTTCAGCTGGCTCAGAGCAGCTATGATTTACGCCACCTAATTAAAAAAGAATACGAAAGCAGAGCCAACGCTTTATTGCAGTTTGAAGAAGAATCCAACCTTATGCGTTATGAGATTGGGGTAGACATGTACCAGAGGGTAGCCAAAAACAGTTATAACGGCCCTAATAAAAAAATAAAAAAAGCCCATGACGAAGAAAAAGCCCATGTGGTTTACCCTTTCCAGCGGGAATACTGGAACGACGAGCTAGGCCATTACAAGGTGGTGTTGCCTAATAAATGTGAGACGTTCAAAGATTGGGATCTGTTTTTCTGATGAAATATTTGACACTGATATTGGTCGCGGGACTAGCCGCACCAGGTTTATTCCATAGCCAATTAGCCCAAGGGCAAGACCATCCAGAAACTGCCCCTGTTGAGCAAGAAAATAAGCCGGTGCTTGACCGCTATGGTTTCGAAAAAGTCGATAAAACCGTTGAACAAAAGCGTCTAATTGCCAAGTTTACCCGTGACCGTGAGCAACTGGATAAGGCTCTGGATAATACCAAGGCGCTAATCTACCAGTCCCAGGGCAAGGTCTATTTGCCCGAGCTATATTTACGTTTGGCCGAGTTGTATATCGAAAAATCCCGTGTGGCCTATTTTCTAAGACGTACCGAGTCCGGTGCTGCGGTGAAGTCTGCCCTGGAGTCTTTAGAGTCCAATACCCTAAAGAGTCAGGCCATAGAGACCTATCAACGTATTATTAATCAGTATCCCGATTATCAAGATCGCGACAAGGTGTACTTTTATCTGGCTCATGAATTCCGTGAATTGAACCGCCTGGAAGAAATGAGGCAGCAATATCTTACCATTATTAAGCAATACCCAAAGAGCAACTTTGTGGCGGAGAGTCACTTGTTATTAGCGGACTATTACGCCGGTATCAAGAACTTAACCGGTGCCAAGCAGCATTATCAGGCGGTACTAAAATACCCGCAAAGCTCTGCCATTACCCTGGCTCAATACAAGTTGGCCTGGGTGCATATATCAAAGAAGGAATTTTCAGTGGCGCTTAAGTTACTGGAAAAGTCGGTGGCTGGCCCGGGTGCCGGCAAGGAAGTGGATGTGGACACCTATGGGCGTGTGGATATTCGTACCGAAGCCTTCAACGACATGGCCTTTATTTACTCCAACCATTATAAGAAAGCTACACCCGAGCAAGCGCTCAAGTACTTTAAAGATTTTTCCTGGTCGCGACCGGCTTATATCGTGGTACTGGAGAAACTGGCTTACCGATATATCGTCAAGAAAAAATGGTCTCACGGCGCAACCATATACCGAGAATTATCCCGCATTCAGCATGAGCCAGCAAAATTACTAGAGTATGCCGATCACATTTACACCGCGGTGAAAGAGCTTAAGTCTTTTGATAATGCCTATGATGATGTACGGGTGATTGTGGCAGCCTTACGGCGCACTAAATACAGTGTTTACGTGACAGATGAAGTAAAACAAAAAGCCATTAAAGATTATGAAATTTTTGTACGTGATGTGATTACTCAGCTGCATGTGAAAGCGAAAAAAGGCAATAAAATTGAATTCTTCTCCCAGAGTGCCGATGCCTATGAGCTGTACCTAGACTTTTTTGACGAGAGTAAATACAACACCGAAATGCGTTTAAACCTGGCCGAAGCCCTGTTTAATTCCAAACGTTTTACCCAGGCCGGTAAGGTTTATGAAGAACTGGCGAATAACTCAGACAACGCCAAGAAGAAACAGGATTTTTTGTACAGTTCTACCCTGTCTTTCTACGAGGCGCTAAAAGATCGCAAGCGACTTAATTATTACCAGACGGTACAGGCTCAATCGGGTCTTGCCCAAACCGGTGAGCGCTTTGCCAGTACCTTTCCAAATTCGAAGCAGGTTCCCAATGTGTTGTTTAACGTGGCCTGGATCCGTTACGACGAAGGCAAGTTTGAAGAGTCTATCGAAGAGTTTACCCGTTTCATTGAAAAATACCCCACAGGTAAGGAAGCCAAGGCGGCGGTTAAGCTTATTGTGGATGCCTACAGCATCATGGAAGACTACGAAGGTCTCATCGCTTTTTCAAAGGTGGCGACCAAGATTCCAAGGCTGGCCTTGGGTATCAAGCAGGGTGTTAAGGAACTGGCCAACATAGCGGAAGCGAAAATGGTCAGTAACCTAACGGTGGCCTCCATCGAAAATTGGGAAACCGGTAAAGACGATTTGTTAGCGTTTGCGCAGAAGCACAAATCTTCTGCCATGGGTGCTCAGGCATTAAAAGCCTTGTTTATCTCCAGTAAAGAGAAAAACGACTTGGAAACCATGCAGATGACCGGGCAAAACATCATTGCCAATTATCCTAACTCTAAAGATGCCGAACAGGTGCTTAACGGCATGATAGAAGCGTCTATTCGTACCTCTCAGTTCCGGGTATTGGCTGCCAATCTGGAGCAGTATTCCAAACAATTTAAGGGTAGCAGTACCGCTAAAGAATTCTTAATGCAGGCGGCACAAATTCGTCAGGGTTTGAATCAACCGGCGGTGGCCAATGGCTTGTACCGTAACCTGTTAACGCAATATAAATGGAGTGCGGGTACCCGTAGAGATTTTGCGATTGCCATGAGCGATAACGAAATGTCCCGTGGTAATCAACGTGGTGCCATTCAAGCCCTTGAAGCACAGCGCAAAAATGTTTCGGCTGATTTTCGTGTGGATCTGGATTCACGCATTGCGGTTCTGTATTGGGATCTTGGTCAGGGCGGTAAAGCCAATAAATATTTACGCACCGCACTGGCCGGTTTCCAAAAAGGTCAGGGTAAAGGTATTCCTGTGGTGCGTGAAAATATTTCCAAGCTAGTATATGCCGGTGCCGGCAGTCAGATGCAGGCCTTTGTGGATACCCGTTTGCAAGGGGCTATCGATAACGACATCGTTGCCCGTAAAACCGAATTATTTGAAAGTCTGCAAGAGGCATATTACTCGGTATTGGATTTCGAATCTGCCAAATGGAGTCTGTTGGCTCTGTATCGCCTCTATGAAGTGAATAAGGAATACGCAGACTTTCTGCAGAACGCACCCTTACCTGACATGTCCGCCGAAGAAAGTGAACAGTATAGCGCCATCATCGCTCAAAAAGTGGCCGAGTACCGTGCCGAGGGACAGGAATTTATTAATAGCGGTGAGCAACTGTCGGCACGTTTAAAGGCACTGAATCCGCAACTGGCCGATTATGAATCTTCTGTGGCGGCCCAGGGTAAACATCAGGATCTATATGCGCCCCATAGCCAGAGTGTGAGCATTTCTCTGGATGCATTCCAGGACGATGAACTAAGGGATTTGCATAACCGCATGTCTCGTGATCCCAAAGATATGGCAACCTTGAGCGCCATGTCCGCGGCATATCTAAAACGGGGGGACCTGGGTCAAGCGGGCATCATCGCGCAGAGTATCGTCGATGGTGATGGTGCGGACAGTAGTATTATGGCCGATGCCTATACCGTTCGTGGCCTGATCGCCATTGCCCAAGGCCGGGATCAACTTGCCCGGGAAATGTTTATCAAGGCTCTGCACGAAGAGTCTAATCATGGTGCCGCCAATACCAACCTGGCCAGTTTGTTGAAGCACTATGGTTACCATCAGGAAGCACAAACCAGGTTGCGCGCCGCGGGCAGTAACCACCAGACCGTTGATTTAATTCACAGTAAGGCCAGGCAAATGCCCCTGGCCAATAATTAAAAATGGCAAGGTTAACAATGTTTAAACACCCCAATAAAAAACCAACACTGGCCATCATAGCCGCCATGACGGTGTTGTTGCTCAGTGGTTGTGGTGGTGACAATGATGGCGCAGAAGAGGTTTATGGTATACCGGGCTCTGACTGGGGCGAGCTGTTAGACAACGAAAGTGGCTATTTGTATATTGCCGGGGTGCGTAGCGACTGGTCATTCAACAAAGTAGTGACGCCACCCAACACGGCGCTCATGAATCCATATTTTGACGCGGTCAGCAGCAGCGATGGCAAACTACAATTTGTCTATTACAACCACGAAGGGGAATACGATGCCGATGGAAACTACCTCTATAATTTAAAACATTTGGTTTGGAACCCAGCCGAGCACATAAAAGATCCTGATGCGCCGGCAGAGCCAGTAGACCCCAATGCGTACTTGGGGCTGGATGCCAAAACCATAGTGAGCTACAACCATTCTGATCGTATTTCCCTAAGCCGGGATGACAATGATCATTTTTATATTGCTTATCGTGGTGGCAGTGAAAAAGCCTGTAACGGTGGCAAGGTGCTGGCCGATGCCATGTTTAGCGTGTTTGACGGCACGCACTGGACTGAATATCAGGGGGCGGTGGGTTATGTGGAGCGCTCGGCCGGACCATTACTGGATGGCCATGCCGGTGCCAATGCCGACATCGTGATCGATAGCCAGGGCAATGTGCACTTAACCTATCAATTTGCCTATGAAGGCTGTGACGCCACCAACTTCGCTTACCCTGATTTATTTTACGCTAAAAAAACGCCCATTCAGTTTGCAAATGACAATCGCAGTGATGCTGAAATAGAAGAACAGGTCTCGGGTAACGGTTATGTAGACGGCAATAATTATCAAAATAATACCGGCGCGGTATCGGATATTATTATTGATAATAATGACAGGCCCATGGTTTTTTATTATTCAAAAAGTGCCATTACCGATAAAGGCCTGTATGTCTCTTACAAAAAAGACGATGTTTGGCTGCAGGAACAAATAAACTCTGAATGCATAATCACTGATGTGGCAGCCAGCATAAATGATCTGGGTGATGTATTTGTGGCCTATGTGGCACAGGAATGTGATTACGGCGGTGATACACAATACTCACTGCGTTTTGCCAAAAAATTGCAGTTCAAAGATGATGGTACTCAGGTGGGAGAGATCATCATTACCGATCCGGTGTGGGAAGACGGCGCCATCGAAGAAGGGGTGTTGGTGGGCGGTATCGGTCGCCATCTATCTATGGCCATAGATAAAAACCAACGTCCGGCGATTGCCTATTACGAACTGCAAACCTACTCGGGCACGGCCAAACGTGATCTTAAATTAGCGACCTTCTCAGACACCTGGCAAGTGAGTCGATTATTATTGGCCGAAGCGGCAGACATAGGTCAATACAATAAAGTCTGGCTGGATAAAAATGATAAGTTGCATGCGGCCACGTATTCCGCAACCGACAAATCGATCTATATCTTGATTCAAGATTAACAGACAGTCTTATCCATATGCGCCAGCCTCAAGAAATCCAACTAAAGCAAGCCGAATACTTGCGTTTAACCAGTATTGTTAAACGTAAATCTTCATCTTGTAAATCGGTAGAACGGGCTTGTATTATTCTTTTGGCGCAACAACAAGTCAGTAATATTCATATCGCCATTTTACTAAAAATAAGTCGGCAAAAAGTCGCCCGCTGGCGTGGACGTTTTATTGAGTTAGGCATGGAATCCATTGGTAAAGATGCTACTCGCCCAGGTCGAATGGATGAACTTGACGATCAGGTGGTGCGCCAAGTGTTGCATATTACGCTTAATAATATGCTTCCATCGGGTAAATTTATGACCCAAAAAAACGTGGCAGAATTGTGCGGCATCAGCAGCTCGTCGGTGGGGAGAATCTGGCAGAAAAACGGCGTCTCAACCAAAAAAATAGCCGGTAAAAAATTAAAAGTTTTAAGCTGAAAAATGGCCTTTTTATAGGGTTATTTTTCTAAAGTTACATTCTGTATGGGTATTGTTAGAGGCTGTGTTCTGGTTCTCATAAGTGTTGTGGAACCTATCCATGAAACCTTAGAAAAACCTGGCTAAAATTAAATTATAAAACAAATAAACTATTTTATAGATCCATTCGGTCGCACTCAATTGGGAGAGAATTAATATGCAAAAAACAGGGTTGGCAATATTGCTAGTAGCGCAGGCATTCATGCTGAGTGGACATGTGCAAGCGGAAGAATCCAATGACTATTTTGATGAGTGTCCAGAAACGCTTTGTGGTGCTCCCCCAACCGGCGGTGCCAAAAATGGCGGTGGCCCAATCGTTATAAAATACGATCTGGGTAAAACTATTTCTGTGGATGAAGACGTTGATGCCGATGGTCTGGTAGATACCCACGATAATTGCCCATCTACTCCAAACGGTACCTTGTTTGTCGATGCTGAGGGCAATGTGACCGAACCCTTTGCCAACCAGGACGGTGATGAGTTAGGCGATGCATGTGATAACTGCCCAAGCGATGCCAACAACGATCAACTGGATACCGACGGTGATGGCATTGGTGATGCGTGTGACCCTGATATGGACGGCGATACTAAACTTAACGCGGTGGATAATTGCCCAAGCGTTGCCAACCAAAATCAAAATGACCTGGACGAAGATGGCATTGGTGATGTGTGTGACGAAGATGACGACAACGATCAAGTGCCTGACACCGTGGATAACTGCCCATCTGTTAGCAACACAGATCAAACCAACAGCGATGCCTACATGGTAGGTGATAAGGCTGGGGATGCTTGTGATCACGACTGGGATAATGACGGTTTAATCGATGATGGCACTCACACTTTAGAAGCTGAGCGTGATTTATGCCCAAGAGCCAACTCCACCAGCAATGCCGATATCGACGGTGATGATATCGGTGATGTTTGCGATAACTGCCCAACGATGTCCAATGCCGATCAACTGGATAGCAATCACAATGGCATTGGTGATGTTTGTGAGCTGTAAAAATACCTTCACGTCAATTTTGGCCGCCGGTTTTTTGTTGCTGGTGGGGTGCAAGGAATCACCTGAGCTGGAATGGACCCAAGCGCGCAGCTCGGTCTCGATTGGTGGACAGTTTATTACCAAGAGCCCGGATGAAATTCAGTTTCCGGTAAAAGTGGTATTTGCCATCGATTGTTCTTTGTCCATGGGCCAGGAAATTGATGGTGCGCAAAAGGGTGCCGATCCTGCATTTCAGCGTATCGATGCGGTTAAAAACTTCATTAACGAATATAACGTGAATGACAATGTTTCCTTTGAGATTATGTTGTGGAGTACCAGTGTTTTTGAACGTACCCGTAACGCCACCGGTGACTTTGGTTTTACCAAAAATGTAGTGGAACTAAATCGAGTACTGGATGCGGTGCGTAACGATACCCAGACCAATTACCTGGGCACCTTGGCCGAAGTATACAAAGATATTGCCCGTGATATTCAGCTAGAACACGATGACAACAACCTACAGCGCACTAAGTATATGGTGGTTTTTCTCAGTGATGGTATTCCTAATGACCAGGGTACTGCTCAGTCGGATAACGATATTCTTAATGCGGTTGATGACCTGGTAGAAATGACCCAGGACGCTAATGTAGATGACTTTAGTCTGCATACTTTCCTGTTGTTGGGTGGTTTTCAATCGGGTACGGCCGGCGATGATTTTCGTGATCAAGCGCAAAATACTCTGCAAAACATGGCGGTAAGGGGCGGTGGCCGTTTTACCGAGTTTGAAAATGCCGAGGCGGTTAACTTCCTTAACCTGGTAGATATTCGTTTGTCGGTGGAATACATCCTTAAGTATGTTATTGCCTACAACATGAATACCATTCCGGGTACGGAAATTATCGCGGTGGACACTGATGGCGATGGTTTATCCGATGAGCAGGAATTAGATTACGGCTCTGATCCCACCTTGCGTGATTCCGATAATGACGGTGCCAGTGATTATGTGGAATTTACCCTGACCACACCGGATACCATTTTTAATCCCAATACACGTCTGGTTGACCCAGATGGTACCGGCCCCCTGGAAGCAGATGTGCCGGATAATAATTGCATACCGGTTCTGGGATATGAATGGCCGGATTCGGATGGCGATTTGCTTTCCGATTGTGAGGAATTACTGATTGGCACCGATCGCTACGTAGTGGATACCGATGGCGATGGTATTCCCGATGGCCTAGAGTTTTTAGCGGGCACCAATCCTTTTTTTGCTGAGGATGTGGTGGACACCGACTACGATGGCATTGCCAACCCCATTGAAATTCGTAATCACACCAATGTGAAATCCGACGACCCTAAATTGCGTGATCGTTATGCTTATCAATATAGCTTAATTGATCGAGGCAAGTTGCGTATAGAACAGGGCACCAGTGACGGTACGGTTCAATCTGTACGGCGTTTGTTTACCCTGGATATCAATAATATTGATGTCATGGAGACCGGCCGGAACCCGGTAACCGGGGGTTATTACCCTTATTTTGAAGAAGAATTTGCTGGCGAAACAATTAAAAAATATTACGCCCACGACGGAATTACTACTCAGGATCTTGGTCCTGGCGACAATGTCATTCAGCTGTTTGTGGCCCAGGTTCCCAGTGATAAACCTTACGACCCGCCGATTTTTTCCAAGGTGGAATTTATAGTGAATGTAAATGATTCTGCAGATAAAAAGCAGCTGGAATTTCATTCAGATGAACTAATAAATCAGGCGGGACTTTCATCCCTGACCTTAACAACATTAAACTAAAAGAGGCGTAGAATGAGTCATTTTTTTAAAAAAACAGCCCTTTGTGCAATCATTGCAGCGTCTGTTACCGCGTGTGGCGGCAGCGATGGTAGTGAAACAGAACAACAAGGCCTTAATAAAAACCTTGAGGCCACCGGCAGCATTTCAAGTGTGGGGGATGTGGATTGGTTTGAATACAATGTCACTCAAGCCAACGAAATTGTAAATATCAACGTGCGCAGCAATGTATTGCGCGCCGATGTTGAACTCTTGGCCACGGCCTATGAAAAAGATAGCGATGGCAATTTGGTTCGTCTGTATGCCGAGCATGCAGGGGTTAATAGCGCCACCACAGCCAACCTTAATTTAAATCTATTAATCAAAGAACCTAAAACTATTTATGTTTCGGTGCGTGATTTAAAAGACGATGCTGCAGATGGTTTTGATTATAGAGTATCTATTGATGTCAGTAACTCTAACGACCAAACCTCTTCATTTGAAGATGCCTTGAGTCTTAATCAAACTTGTCAAAGCGATGTTATTGGCGCGCCCAATGATGTGGATGCCTTTAGTTTCATTGTGAGTGAAAAGGGCGTTTACAGTTTTATAACGGACTTCCAGCAAACCTCCGATAAAGTACATCTGGCCATAAAACTTTATAACGAAGACGGTACCCTAGTGGAGTCGTTATCCGAACCCACCAGTCAGGGCACTTTGTACCCCATGGTGCACTTTCTAAACCCAGGCACTTATTATGCGATGGTGGCAGACGATGGCCGTAACGGCATAAAGTTTGATTCCGCCAGTCCCTATACCCTGTGTGCGGCCAAGATTGACAGCGATGAGGTGGGTACTAACGATACCCAGGATGGTGCCGAAGCCGTGGCGCTTGCTGCTAGTGAAACCGCCATTAATGGTTCTTTAGATTACAACAAAGATGCAGACTGGTATGAGTTGTCATTGCCAGCCAAGCAAGACGGCGACTTTCAGGTACTGGATATAAACTTTGATGCCAGCTCTGCCCAGGGTTACTACGAGTATGAAGTGACGGTGGTGGATGCCAACGGTGTTGAAATCATGACTCACATTCAAAACTCTGCATCACAGTCTTACAATAGCCAACTGAAAGTCAGCGGCGATAATGCCCCTTACTATCTGGTGATCACGCCGGTGGGCGGGAAGATTTACACCGCATCTAATGCAGATGATGATAGTTATGTGAGTTCGGCCCCTTACGAGGCCAGAGTATCTGTTATTGAAGTAGATGACCTAGATGATGTTGCCGGTAACGACACCCCCGAGACCGCCACCGAGTTGGCTTCGGGTGTGGAAGCCACAGGTAAGATTGCCTACCGTACCGATAACGATTGGTATCAGATAACCGTGCCCAATCAAACGGATTACCAAGTACTGGAAGTTTTTTTGGAAACGGATCAAGCCGGTGCTGTTGAATACTCCCTTGCCGTGGTGGGCGCTAAGGTCGAAAAAACCGTTGAAGATCTGCTGGGCAGTGACGGTATTACCATACTTAAAACCAGTCTAGTAATACCTAAAAATCCAGACGGTACCGGTACCACTTATTTCTTGCGAGTCCGTGACTTCCAGGATGATGACTCCAACGCCGAAAGCGGTTATCGCATCATGGCGCGCACGTTTTCCATTCCAGATGACTTTGCGAGCAGTACAGACCAGCCCGCCGCCGCCATTTATCATGATGAAAAAACGGAACAGGATAACCTGAACGACTTGAGCAATGATCAAAAAGTGCTGCTTGAAGTGGAAGAAACCATTTTTGACCGCCAGTTCTCGCCAGATACCAGCACGCTTGTTTTTGAGGGTGACAATGCCAACCCTGCCTTCAGCAAAGTGGTGACAGATGGCACCACTATCTTCACCTCTCCGTGGATTGGTGGTTACGTGGATTACCAAGGTGACCAGGATTGGTTCAAATTAAACCTGCAGGCGCTTACCGCCACCCAAGTTAAATTGGATGAAGAAGGTAATGCCATGTTAGATGGTGAAGGCAATGAGCTTTTGGTTGCCGACAGCAATTGGTATTACGACCTGAAAGTTGAAATGTTATCGGCCGGTTCGGAAGTTGAATATGTGTGGAAGTTGCATTACGACAAGAACGGTAACCAAGCTGTATACGACTTTCCATCTTCAACCGGTGATGGTGTGTCGGCGTCCAATGGCGACACCACCTCAGCCCAGGAGGCCATTAATCTGATCACGGGTGATGACGAAGAGTTTTGGCGCAACGAGCAACTCAAGGGTGTTTACTACCTGAAAGTGGCTGATTTCAACATCGTGGATGCCAGCAAAGTTTACACCCAATACCAGGATTACGACTGGAGCTACGACGAGCCTTATTACCTGCGCCTTACCTTGACTTACCATAGTGGTTTGTCTCGCGCGCAATAACGTAGAACGCGTGCCAAGGATGGCCCATTGAGCTCTCAACTCAGCTTCAGTAACCCTAGTGCTGAGCCTGAGTTTTTAACCTTTTGACAACAAAGTGGTGATGATAATGGCGGGTAATCGAATGAAGCTTTATTGCTTACCTTTAATGCTGGTGATGCAAGCAAGTTACGCAGCAGATAAAGTGGAATTTGATTTTCATGATCATGGCCAGTCTGAGGGAAGCCACAGCCAATGGACCGACACTAATAACGGCATAAAACTACTGGTAAACGGTTCGGATAATCTTTACCAAAACAGTAATGGTTTGGGTATTGATGACGGCGAACTGGACGCCAAAGAAGGTCATGACGATGTCATGACCTTCCGTTTTTTTGATGCCAAAACACAAAAGCCTTTGAACGTGTTAATTAAAAATCTACGGGTAAAGATGTTTGAACCCAAGATCGCAAAAGATGCCGCCACCCTAACCCAATTGGATGGCAGTAGTTTGCCCTCCCTGGATCAAGCAATGAAGTACCAGGGGTCCGCTGGTTTTGGAAAAGACCGCCACAGCTCTAACTCCTGGAACTTGCATGACAGCATTAAAGTGCTGGCAGGTTTTAGCATAAAGCCTCTTGTGGATTCTGGTTTTTACGTTTACGCCATTGAAGTAGAACGTATGAATATGCCAGCGGAGTTTGTTTCTCAACCCATATTAAGCACCCCGGAAGGGCAGCCTTATCAATATGAAATTAAAATTGCAGATGAGGATATTCAATCTGTCACCCTCAGTTTAAACCAGGCGCCGCAGGGCATGAAGTTTGACCCGCTTACGTCCACTGTAAGTTGGCAACCGGGTTTTGAAGCAGAGGGCCGCTATGATGTGGTCATAGCGGCCAACGATTCCGAAGGACAAGTGAGCAGCCAAAAATTTACTCTGGAAGTGAAAAATTCTAACCAGGCCCCCAATATTGTTTCTAAGCCAGTGTCCACTGGTAAAGAAAACCTGCCTTATCGTTATACGCTTGTCACTGAAGATAAAGATCTGGACAGTGTGTTTTTAAAATTGGTGCAGGGCCCCAAAGGCATGCAGCTCGACGAAGAAACTCACATCCTAAGCTGGCGGCCTAACTTCAACGATGCCGGTAGCCATGCCATAAAAATTTCGGTATCGGATGTTTATGATGAAAGCCTGCAAACTTTTGAAATAGCCATCGCCGATAATAACCGCTTGCCCAGTATCTCCAGCCGCGCACCGAGTGAGGTAGAGGAAGGCCATGTTTACCGTTATGCCATCGAGGCACACGATCTGGATAAAGATGCGCTCTCGTACCAATTATTGAATGCACCCAAGGGTATGGCTGTGGGTGAACAAAGCGGGTTATTAACCTGGGATGTGGATTTTCAACAGGCGGGCCTTCACGCCATACGTGTGCAGGTGAACGATGGTAAAAAAGGTTTCCAGGTGCAAGGCTTTGAGATCGATGTGCAGAACATTAACCGAGCCCCCGTTATCACTTCTAAAGCGTTGCTTAGCAGCAAAGAAAACAGCCCTTATCGCTATCGCATTTTAGTGGAAGATGCTGATTTGGAGGGCGTGACCCTCACACTGGATGAAGGACCGGATGGCATGAAATTAGACCCTGCCAGCAACAGTCTGTATTGGTCTCCAAGTTATGACGATCAGGGTGATTACCAAGTATCAGTCATTGCCAGTGACGGTGAAGACGAAGTGACGCAGAGTTACACTTTGAACGTGCAACAGGTTAACCGTCCACCGGTTATGGCGGCGGTGGCCGCGCAAACGATCAGTGAAGGTGAAAGATTCAACCTGCAATTAAATGCCGAAGACCTTGATGATTCAGATTTAAACTTTGTATTAACCCAGTCTCCTAGGGGCATGGGCATAGTCAGTGGTGAGGCTGCCATTTATTGGCAACCAGATTACGACCAGGCCGGCAGTCACCAGGTGCGGGTAAAAGCGGTGGATACCGATCAGGCTGAACATGAAATTCAGTTCGCCATAGAGGTTAAAAATATCAACCGTAAACCCGTTATAAATAGTGAGGCGGTAACCTTGGCCACTGAAAATCAGCATTACTTTTATCATGTGTCTGCGCAAGACAAAGACCAGGATATGCTGAGTTATACATTGTTGTCGGCGCCTAAAGGCATGAAACTAGACCGTAAAAATGGCTATTTAAACTGGAAACCCGGTTATAAAGATTCAGGCCAGCATGAAGTGGTACTGGCCGTCACTGATGGCTTTAATGAGGTGCTGCAAATTTATACCTTAACGGTAAACAATACTAACCGAGATCCAAAAATTTTATCCAAGGCCGTTTTACTGGGGGGTGAAAATAAAAATTACGCTTATCAACTCAATGGCAGTGATGCCGATGCCGATAAACTCAGCTTCACCTTATTGGCTTCTCCTAAGGGTATGAGACTTGATAATCAGACTCAAAAATTAAGCTGGACGCCAGATTGGCATCAAGCGGGTTTCCATCAGGTAGTGGTGCTAGTGGAGGATGGTCAGGGTGGTCAAGCCAAGCAGTTCTTCAATCTGCAAATTCAAAATCAAAACCGTCCACCTGTTTTTAACCCCGTGGCGTTGGAAAACGTTTTCGAAAATCAATTGTATCAGTACCAACTAAATGCCCAGGATGCCGATGACGATCGGTTAAAATATAAGTTGATATCTGGCCCAGCAGGTATGACGTTTGATTCTTATACACACACACTTAGCTGGGTGCCGGGTTTCAGAAGTGCCGGTAAACACGCTGTGAAAGTGTCGGTATCCGATGGCAAAAAACAAGTCACACAAGGGTTTACTATCCGTGTCACCGATCATAATAGAAGGCCTAAAATTAACAGTGTGGCCCCGCTGTATTTGTCAGAGGGCGCAAGCTATGAATACAAAGTACTGGCATCGGATTTGGATACCGACCCGCTAAACTACTCTCTGTTAATGGCGCCGGCGGACATGACCATCAATGAAAAAACCGGTCAAATTAAATGGATGAGTACTTTTGAAGATGCTGGCCAACATGGGATTGAAATTCTAGTGGACGATGGCAAGGGCGGCAGGGTGGTGCAAGCCTTTCGAGTATTTGTGAAAAATATAAATCGCAAGCCGGTATTCATTTCCGAGCCTGTGACTCTGGCCCAGTTAGATCATCCGTATCGTTATCATTTACTGGCCAAGGATGCCGACTGGAATGTATTGACTTACAAGTTGCTGGCAGGACCAAAAGACCTGGCCCTGGATAAGGATAGCAATACTCTCTACTGGCAAACTGATAAAATTATGGCAGGTAAACATAACGTATTGCTTGAGCTAAGTGATGGCACTGCCACCGTGAAACAAGAATTTAATATTGTTGTTAGATCAAAAGATGATATGAGCTCTAGGGCTTTAACTGAGAATTAATCAAGAGGTGCCCTTGGCTGTGGGCTTCACAAATACCAGGCATAAAAAAGCGAACCAAAAGGTTCGCTTTAATTGTGTCTTTGCCTGTCGGATAAGATCTAACCCACCACCCGTATCGGGTGGCACAAACCGTAGTGATCAATCACAGTCCCATTAATGGTGTGTTAGAAAAACCTAAGCGCTTGCAAATAGGCGCTTACGTGTTCATGTATCGCTATTACGACGCCAACCATACTGGTACCTGCGGGTACTGAATATAAATCTCACTATTCACAGCCACTCCACTTTTACTTTCTATATAAAGCGTTTGTTCATTCATTTGTATTTGTAACCGATGGCGGTACCCTATGTACAAACTGTCTTTTACTTTTACTTTTACGCCCTGTGTTTCATTCACTTTAAAGCCATTTTCATGCAATAAGTAAAATCCATTTTGTGACTGGGCCTTTATTGTGTGTGTGAATAAATCATTAGGAATTTTTGTGTCGGGCAATAAATTTCCCGACTCCATAAATTTGGCCACAAAAGCATCTTTAGGTTTCTCAAATATATTTTTAGAGCTATCAACTTGCACCAACTTTCCGTTATTTAAGATGGCGGTTTTATCGGCAAAGGCAAATGCCTCTTGTTTGGCGTGGGTGACAAAAATGCAGGTAATATTGTGCTGTTTTAAAAGCTGACGTAGCTCACTCATAAGGCTTTGTTTGACTTGGCTGTCGATATTAGAGAACGGTTCGTCCATTAATAATAACTTAGGGCGATTGGCCAGTGCGCGGGCCACTGCGGTGCGCTGTTGTTGCCCACCCGACAGCTCATGGGGATAACTGTTCTGTAGTCCATCTAGGTGCACCATGGCCAGGGTTTGCTTGATGATAGTGTCTATGGCTGCTTGTGGCTGTCCGTTCAGCGGGAAGGCAATGTTGTTGGCCACTGACATATGTGGAAACAAAGCATAGTCTTGAAATATAAAACCAATGTCGCGTTTTTCTGGCGGTAACTCAAAACCATTGTTTTTAAGCAGCTTACCAAATAATTCAATCTTACCCTGACGCACGTCTAATAAACCGGCAATGGCTTTAAGGGCGGTGGTTTTACCACAACCACTGGGGCCTAATAAACACAAGATTTCACCCTCGTTTAGGGTAAGTGAAAAATCATCAAGAATTTTATTATCATCAAATTGAACACTTAATTGTTCAATATTTAAAGTATTTAACGTCATGACATTCTCTGGGTGCGAGACAGCACAAAAATAGGTAACAGGCTCACGATAATAATCAGTAACGCGGCGGCAGCGCCATGCTCTAATTGTTCGTCACTGGCAAACTGGTAAACATAAGTAGACAAGGTTTCAAAATCAAAGGGCCGCAATAATATAGCGGCGGGCAACTCTTTAACACATTCAATAAAGACCAATAAAAAAGCACTGATCACGGCCGGTGTAATCAGTGGCAGGTGGATATCTTTAAATAATCGTCCGCTTTTAGTATTTAAACTGCGAGCGGCCAAATCTAAATTAGGCGGTATGTGATGATAGCTTGCCTGCACACTGCCGTTGCTGATGGCGGCAAAGCGAATAACAAAGGCGACTAATAATGCAAAACTAGATCCCGAGAAAATAAGGCCAACACTATCCATGCCCCAGCGTTCAAGTAGCGCGTTAACGGATAAGTCTAAACTGCCCAAGGGAATTAAAATGGCAATGGCCAAAACGGTTCCGGGTATCGCGTAGCCGATGGAGGCAAGGTTTTGCTTAACAAGGTTTGTTTTTGTAGGGTTAAAGCGATAATTGCTATTAAACAATAAGGCCAAGGCAGTACACACTAGGGCGGCCGTCGCGGCTAGGGTAAACGTGTGTTGGGCGTGTTGCCATAATAGCGGGTTCCAGTTTTCGCTCACGTAATCTAGGTTGTAACCAATTAAGGTAATCACAGGAATAATAAACCCTAGAGTTATCACACTTAAGCACACACCCCAAATTAACAGTAGTTTGGCCTTAGAAGGCGTTTTTTTACTTAAACCATGACTGCCCTTTAAATCGTAATGTTTTTGTTGCGATCGCTGGCGACGCTCTAACCAAGAGAAACTCACCACAAATAACAACAGTAGGCAGGATATTTTAGCCGCCGCACTTAAGCTGCCATAGACCAACCAACTATCGTAAATGGCGGTGGTAAGTGTGCTAATGGCAAATAAATGCACAGTGCCAAAGTCGGCTAATGATTCCATGGCCACTAAAGTACAGCCAATGGCTAAGGCTGGGCGGGCTAAGGGCAGGCGTATTTTAAAAAAGATACGTTTGTCTTGTGCACCTAATAAACGCGCCGCGTGCTCTAAGGAATCACTTTGATTGGCAAAACTGTTGCGCATTAATAAATAAATATAGGGGTACAGGGCAAGTGCCAGCATTAGGCTGGCACCTGTGATGCTGCGAATATCAAAAAACCAATAATCATTGGGAGATTGCCAATCAAAGGTGTGGCGCAAAAAGGTTTGTAAGGGGCCGGCGTAATCCAGTGCTTCGGTATAAATGTAGCCGCTGATGTAAGCGGGAATCGCTAAGGGAAATACCATGGCCCACTGCAATATATTACGGCCCTTAAAATCATAACGGGCGCACCACCAGGCAGGTGCAATGGCAAAGAGGCAGGCAAATAATAAGGTATAGGTGACGACTAGCAAGCTATTGCTAAGATAGTCCCACAATACAGACTGGGCAAGGTTGTTAAAGGTATCGTCGTTTAAGGCGTCGCTACTAAACAGAGCTTCGTATAGTAGCGCAAGCACTGGCGAAAAAATAACCAGCGCCAGTAAGCCTGCGGTAACGGATAGAGCATTGAATGATAAAGGTAATAATCGCATGCAGCGATTATAAGTCGAACTTCACCTTATCCACTAATGTTAATGCGGCTTTTCTGTTGGCGGCGATTTGATTTAAAGCAATATTATCGGCTTTAAATTCACCCC
>MAAA01025572.1_pt1 | contig 27073 bp, 22 predicted proteins | sample 1115971 | NCBI WGS metagenome assembly MAAA01 (sample SAMN04961123, study PRJNA320927) | seawater metagenome | isolation source: sample BD02T6 sea water enriched with oil for 6 days | place: USA:Gulf of Mexico | collected 2013-07-27 | reverse complement strand
GGTAAACGATATCCAGCAAATTTTAGTGAGTTGCGCCGGCGACTATCCTGACATTGAAATGCTGGCCAGCGCCTTTAATATTAGTTCGCGCACTCTGCGTCGCCAGCTATCTAACTTAGGTACGTCGTACCAAAAAGTATTAAATAAAGTGCGCTGCCAACTGTCCATTGAATACCTTACACGTACCCAAATAAGCATTGAGGATATTTCAAATTTAATTGGTTTCAGTGATGTCACTAACTTTCGGCATGCCTTTAAAAAGTGGGTGGGTAAAACTCCCAGTTTTTACCGAAAAAACTATCAAAGTCAATAACTTAAGCTGCATCAATAGCCCTAATCAGTGACTATAATGGCCAAATCTGACCTGCCCTAATTGCGTTAATAAATTTACTCTCTAAGTACTACAAAACGTAGATATAGAGGGTACTCATGAAAACAATAAAAAAACTTCAATTAGCGGCTGCCGTCGCAGCTAGCATAGCCTTAGTGGGCTGTGGTAGTGACTCTGATGGCACAGCCTCCATCGAGAAAGTATTCAACTGTACTGACGTTACCACACAGGGTGAACGTGTTATTTGTATAGGTAGTGCTGATGACCTATCTGATGAAAGCGTCCAGTCAGAATTATTAACTGCACTGCTAACATCTCAAACCGGTGATACCTTTATTTTCCCTCAAGGTCGCTTCAACATGACCTCTACTATTGGTTTTCAGGGAAAAAATGAAGATAGCGAAGACGTATCCAACCTAACCTTTAAAGGCGCTGGCATGGATAAAACAATCTTTGATGTAAGTGGTTCTACTGCCGATGGTTTTAAAATTGAAGACACCGATAACCTAACGTTTGAAGACTTTGGTGTTTACGAGTCAAACAACAATGCCATTAAGGTTTCTGGTAGTGATGGTGTGATCATGCGCCGTATCGCCACTGTATGGGAAACTGATTACCAAGCCTCTAACGGTGCTTATGGTTTATACCCAGTGCAATGTTCTAATATCTTGATCGAAGATTCTTTTGTGCAAGGTTCGGCAGATGCAGGAGTTTACGTTGGGCAATCTGACAACATTGTAGTACGAAACAATACCGCGATTAAAAACGTAGCCGGTATTGAAATTGAAAACTCCACCGACGCTGATGTATATGGCAACATCGCCCGCAGTAACACTGCTGGTATCCTAGTATTTGATTTGCCTATCGGTAACGGTAAATACGGTTCAGGTGTTCGTGTATTTGACAACGTAATAGATGCCAACAATGCTCCTAACTTTGCGGCAGGTTGTACTGAAGAACAAAAAGCCAACGATACCTGTTTTGAAGGTGGTGTTCATATCGCTCCTCCAGGTTCAGGTATGATTGTATTGTCTACTAACGACGTTGAGATTTTCAACAACACTATTACCGACCATCAAACGTTTGCTATTGCAGTTACGTCCTATTTGATGGCGGATTTCCAGGTGGCTGCTGAACCAAGTGCTGATGTTGGCGGAGCTGTATTAACGTATGGTGACATGTCAAAGTTTGGCGCTAAATATCTAGATGGTTGGAGCCCGTTTGTTAACGGCTTAAACATTCACGACAATAGCATCAGTGTCGCAGATGGTGTTAACGCGCCTGAAGGCAGCTTAATTCAGGACATCATCGACGGCTATAAGGAATTTCAAACTGGGCTTACAATTATTCCTGAAGGTGGAAACGCTAAACTACCAAGCATTCTTTATGATGGAATCGGTGAACTATTAACCATTACACCTCATATGGTTGATGTTGATGGCACCCCTACCCCATCAGGTATTAATTTAATGCAAGCACTTGCTATGGGCACTAACCAAGTGGCTGCAGCGCTTTCAGACAATCAGCTTGAAGCAACGGCCAAGCAAATCCCAGAGATGAAATTCTTTACAGGTGAACTTTACGCCGAAGATATTACGAGTGTTTGTCAGTCTGGTAATGGCGTTGATGGCATTACCGTAACAGCTGCCTCTGTGTTCCATACAGAACCAGAAAATATTGCGGCTTCGTTCAACGGTTCAGAACCGCTTTCAAAAGTGGAAATTGGCGGCGCTGCTGCACTGGCTGGCGATACTGCTACTGCGATTCAACAAGGTATCGCTATGCTGACCGATAACAGCATGACCTGTGCAGAAGCGGCCTACATTGGTACACCAGCAGTTGTTACTATTGGTACTGACACTTTTGGTTGTGGTGATGACGACACAACCTCTACTTTCTGTGCGCCTTAATATAGTCACACATAAAAAGTAATGGGAGGGCTCCGGCCCTCCTTTCATCACTAACTCATTAGGCTGTAGTATGAAAAAAATAAATTCAATATTGGCTTCAGTAGCCCTAGTGGGACTGGTTGGTTGTGGTTCGAGCTCTGATTCTGAATCTGGTACAGATCAAGTAACCATCCCCACCTATAACTCACCCACTGATGCGGTGTGTGACAATGTATCACAAGATGTAAATTGGACAAAAATTCTATCAGCAGACGCTGAAAAACTATCCGAATACCAGTTATTCCAAAGTCAATGTAACCCAACCGCCAACGCAAATACACGCGGCTTGCCTTACGACTTATCAATTCCTTTATTTTCAGATTACACCTCAAAGTATCGCTTTGTGTTTGTACCTGAGAATGAAAAAGCCACTTATGTTGCAGACGAAGTATTTGACTTCCCTGTGGGCTCAGTAATTAGTAAAACTTTTTCTATGCCCTCTTCTACCGATAACCGAGGGTATGCTGTAGAAAACATTATCGAAACTCGCTTGCTAATAAAAAAGGAAGCGGGCTGGGTCGCCCGTGCTTATGTTTGGGACGAAGGTAAATTAGACGCCTCCCGTGTAAGAGATGGCGACACAGTGGCCACTGTACTGGGACACGGCGAAGACATATTACAATTTAATTATGGTGTGCCAACTCAATCTGAATGTACCGAATGCCATAAGTTTAAAGTAACTGCCGACGAATCTTTTTTCACTCTGATAGGCCCTAAGGCTCGTTATTTAAACAGTGATTACGAATATGCCACGGGTACTGAAAATCAAATTGAGAAATGGGTTTCAGAAGGCCTATTAGATCAAACTGGCGTACCGGCCGTAGAAGCAAGAGAACAAGCAAAAACCTTTAACGACTACGTAGATGTGGATAGTATTCCACCTAGCGAATTAGAAGAAGTGGCTAAGGGTTGGTTAGACATCAACTGCGGCCACTGTCACCGTACCGAAGGCACTGCCAGTAACACTGCCTTTAAAACGGCGTTAGCGGGTGATTTCCAAGGTTATTGTGAAATTCCAGTTTCTGGAGCAGGAACAGGTGCACTTGTTATCTTACCCGGTAATGCTGAAAGCTCTTTAATTTATCAGCGCCTAAACACCACAGAACCTGGGTTTAGCATGCCGCCTATCGGACGTAGCGCTATTCATAGTGAAGGTACAGCGCTTATGAAACGCTGGATAGACAGCCTTAATACTCCTAACTGTAACTAAATTTAAAAGGGGCCCTTCGGCCCCTTTCCTTTCTATGAAAATACTACCAACCCTTTTTATGCTACTGGGAATATTTAGCCTAGTTGCCTGCAACGATCGCAGCGAGTCCTCAATTCCGTTACCCTCACCATTCACAAAAGCCATTGAAAGATTACCGGCTAATTCAAGTGAATGTGAAACTCAAGATACAGGAGTTAACTTTCAAGCATTGTTAACTCAACGGTGTAACTGGTTGTCTGACTTTAATTTATTTCTTAATATTGACGCCAATGACTTTGTCACCAATGGTCAAGGCATGAGCTATGAACTTAACTCCCCCCTGTTTACCGATTTCTCAGATAAAAACAGATTTATGTTTATACCCGAACAGCAGTCGCTAGAATATCAAGAGATCACAGATTTCAATTTCCCCACCGGCAGTACTTTGGTCAAAGTATTTTCTCTCGCCACCAATGAAAAAAACAAAATTGTCGAAGTTAGACTAAGTATTAAAAGGGAGAATGGCTGGGTATTTTTGCCCTATATATGGGTAGAAAGTTTACAAGACGCCTTCTTCTATCGTGAAGGCTTTAAAATAGATTCGTTGGTAGAATCGAATCGAGAGCTAATTCAATTTAGCTATGAAATCCCCTCAGCCTCAAATTGCTTAGAATGCCATAAAGGAGAAATTAAAACGGAAGACGTTTCTTTTCACCCAATCGGCTTAAAAGCTAGGCACCTTAATAAATCAATTACTTATCAAGGTGGCCAAATAAACCAATTGTCTTTGTGGCAGAGTTTGGGACTACTCAACGGCTTACCCGAAGATTTATCTCAAATAGATACCCTGCCAAACTGGAAGGATGAAAGCGCTAATTTGCAAGACAGAGCCAAAGCCTATTTGGATATTAATTGCGCCCATTGCCACAGCGAAGGTGGCAGTGCTGCATTGTCAGGGTTACGTTTAGAATATTGGCGAAAGTCTATTACACATGCCCATGGGGTATGTAATTCCAGCCATGGCTGGCGTGGTGGTGGCTTTGATATTTGGCCAGGTCGAGGGGACATTTCAAGCATTCCTATACGCATGCGCCATACTGCCGCAAAAGATAGAATGCCCCCTATCGGGCGTAGCTTAGTAGATGAAGAGGCCGCGGTGTTAATCAGCGCATGGATCGATTCCCTTCCCTTGCAAGAATGCGCCAATTAACTCTACGATTTCTTATATAAATGGCCAGTTCGTATATCGTTCTGGCCTTTTTTTTTGTTCTGGCGCAAAATGAAAAAAAGAACGCTGTGGTGCTATATGCTAGATCTAAATCAAATGTCCGTTTTCATACAGGTAGTACAAGAAGGCAGCTTTACAGGGGCTGCTCGTGCTTTAGGCATGCCGAAATCTCGTGTTAGCCGTATGATTACCGATTTAGAAGATAAGCTAAATTTACGCATGCTTGAGCGTACCACCCGCGAAGTACGCCCCACCGATGTCGGCCTGCAGTACTACCAGCAATACAAACCTTTGTTTGAAGAAATAAGCGATATTCATGCGCGTATTAGTGATCACCAAGACGAGCCCACTGGGCACTTAAAAATTTCGGCCCCAGTTAGTTTTGCCATTGACGTTATGGGCCGCTGGACCACTGAATTTAAAGCCCAGTACCCACAAATAGATATTGAACTTGAGTTTAACAACAGTGACGTTAATTTAATTCGAGATGGCTTTGATGTGGCCTTTGTCATGGGCCAAATGGAAGACTCTAGTTTAATTGCCCGTAAGTTTGACGACACCGACCCTATTTTATGCGCAAGTCCGGATTTTATAGAGCAGTACGGCCCCTTTACTCATCCAAGCCAATTAGAAAATGTACCCTGGATCAGCGTAAGTTCTCACAATGGCCGCCTCCACAGCGCCCACTTAACCCACAAGGAAAGTGGCGAGATCATAGAAGTGAAACCTAACGCCAGTGTTAAAGTGAATCATCACGAAGTGGCCATACACCATATGGTGGCAGGCCAGGGGGTGGCGGTTTCAGGAGGATTTTTTACCTACGAGCAAATACTCAAAGGGGAACTCGAGATCATATTACCTCACTGGCAAATAAAACAAGAACCCTTATATATCGTCTTTCCAAGTGGTCGCCACCAAGCCAAAAAAGTTCGTGCATTCATTGATTTTTTTGTGAGTAAATCTGAATCTCTACAGGACTTAATGGATCAATTACCGGACTTAAGTGATCAAGAAAAAATTAAGCAACTAGATAAAGTTTTAAGCAAACCCAGCACTTAAAACCTGACATAAAAAAAGCCTAAACACTCAAGGGAAGCATAAAGGCTTTTTATCCGTCACAACTGTTTTACATGTCGTTAATTTGCAAAGCGGTTTTAGCTAGTTGTATTTTTTCGTGTTCTTCCATGTCTAGTAAATTTTGAAACACTTCTTTTACCGGAGTAGAGGTTGAGCTGTTCACCATGTCTTGATAAAGGTCTATAAAGTAGTCATCCAGCTTTAAAGCCATCTCCACTACATCATCGGTGCTCATGTTTTCATTGACACTCACTTGTGCCAGTACATCGTCTAGGTTTTGATCCGGCGCATATTGAAACCAGCTATCCAATACCTTTTGGCTTTTGTCTTGCTCAAACTTACACAGGGTTTTTTCAAGGTGGTCTTCGTGGCGTTTTAAATATTCAAGCAGCATGCTTACCCGAGCTTGCGCGCTCTCTTCGCTAAGCTTTTGATAATATTGACTAATTTGTTGGTGTAAGCGGCGACTGTGATCCACCACGTCCTTCACTGTTTTAAATTGCATCGCTTAATCCTTATCCCTTGGGTATAAGAAGTATAGACACTATTCCCCGTTAACCATTAGATTCAGCGCCGTTAAGGCGGCTATTTAAGATGATGATAGATATGAATAAACTGGTGTTCATCAAAGCCGCCAATATTGGGCTGTGTTTGCGCTTGATATTTGGCCACAGGCCCATATTCACTTAACTTGGTCTGGGCTTGGCTTTCGCCCCATAATACTTCGCAATCTTGGCTAAATAAGGTCTTGGCAAGCCCATGGTTACGGGTATCGTATAAAACATCCCCCACCACCAATAAGTCAATATCACCGGCCTGTTCTATGGTTTCGCAGCAATTAAGCGTGAAGCCATTTAATAACGCATTTTGTTTGCTGGCCAAGTGCGCCATGGGGTCAATATCGCAAGCCCATGCGCATTTTGCTCCCGCCTTCAGCGCCGCTATGGCCACAATGGCACTGCCAGCACCAAAATCGCATATACGTTTACCGGCCACTAAGTGAGGGTTATCCAATATAAAGCGCGCCAAAGCACGACCACTGGACCAAGCAAAGGCCCAATAAGGCATATTGCCCCAAATGTCTTCTACTTGCTCAGGGCTAAATTGTTTGTCTTGTATAGCGCCTTCTAAGAGGTGTAAAGCTATGTCCAACTCGGGTAACTGGGTGACGTCTAACTGAGCATCAAACAGGGTTTTTATCTGTGCGCTTAGAACTTCAAGGCTGGAATTTTTTGGCTTAACATTCACTTTAACGACCCTTACCAAACGACTAAGCTTGATGTTTTTGTTGGTTTTTTAACACTTTTTCAATGTAACGTCGGCCTTCCAAACTGGGGTTTTTTTTGCGTAAACGCCACAAAACATCCTCCACCGACAAACTGTTAATACGCTCAATGGCTTTTTTTCGGTTACTGTGAAACGCCTTAAACACATTTCCGGCACCACTGTTATACGCACTGATAATGCAATACAACTGACTAGTGGGGTGTTTAATTCCCTTTAAATAACGATCCCTTAAAATGCTTAAATATGCACTACCTGTGGTGATATTGTTTTGCGCGTTAAATAAATATTGGCGACTGGGTTTGCCTGGCTTTTTATAAATGCGTTCAAACACATCCTTGCCGGCAGTACTGGGAATAATTTGCATTAACCCATAAGCGTTAGTGTGACTGACCGCAAACGGATTAAAACCGCTTTCGGTTTCTATAATGCCTAAAATCAGTGATTCGGGTAAATTAAATCGATCACTGGCTTGCGTGACCCAAGCCTTAATGCCTTTTGCCGCGACTTTGTTGTGATTACCTACTAACTTAATTTTCACTCTATACACTTGGCCCTTTGGGCTTTGAGTGATTTGCAATTTTTGGCTTATTAAATGGTGTGCAAACTGTTGAGCGCGCCATCTGTATTGAATGCTTTTACCGGCGGTATCAACCACCCTGCCTAACAAAAATGGCTTACTATTCGCTTGGATATCATGGGCCGAATATATATCCACCACACTGGGATCATTGGGTGTTAACAGGGCCGTTATAATCGCTTCTTGTAACTGCTTTTTAGGTTCGCTACTGGCCAGTGTTTCAACCACCAACGTGCCCGCTTCAAAATCGATACGGGCGCGGCTTAAATAGTCATCTAAATATTTAACGTACGCGGTGGCGCGGGGTTCATTTTCTTGTTCACCCCAATGCTGACTCACTTGGTCATTAAAAAATGCATATTCCAATAACAATGCTTGCACATCGTCGGGTAATTGAGCGAAGTTTTCGGGTAAGGTGTTGGCGGCCACGTATGAAGAGGTAAAACTGATACACAGGCAAAGTAATAAAAATTTCAAGATGGGTGCTCTTTATCATGCAAGAGCGCAGTGTAACATGTGCAAAGTGAGTAGGAAGACGCGAGGGATGGACATGCCATAGGCATGCCCAACTACTGATTAATTAACGGGCTTCGCGACGCAGGCCAGACGACGTAAACTCACGGCGCTTAAAGTCAACATCGGTATTAATAGGACCACGTTCATTGTTTAGCCCTTCTGCAAAATAACGACCTTGCTCAAGGTCATAAGTCACTTCTAGGGTGGGGAAAACCATCGGTATGTCATAATAATTAATAACATGCGCTTCGCTGTGACGAATAAGTGCATCTTCATCATCGTATTCTTCAAGGCTTATAATCTGCCAGCTGTCTTCATCAAAGTAAAAGCGGCGTTTATGAAAAATATGGCTCATGCCCACACGCAAGTTAGCTTCTACTACCCAGACTCTGTGAAGCTCATAGCGAACTAGCTCAGGGTTAATGTAATGTTTAGCGGCGATATCTTTTATCTTCAAACCCTCTTGATGCAATTTGTACGCGTTATACGGCACAAACTTTTCAGCTTTGCCGATAAGCTTCCAGTTATACAAGTTAGGCGCGCCATTAAACATGTCCACCTGATCTATCGTACGTATGCCATTGGTGGTGGCATCTACACTGTTGTAGGCCAAATTAGGGGTACGGCGTACACGACGCTGCCCTTTAGAGTATATCCAAGCCTTACGCGGTGAGCGCACCTGATCTAAGGTTTCATGCACTAACGTCAAGGATCCCGCCATGCTGGCAGGCGATAACGTTTTACGCTTAAGGTAAAAAATCTTATTTTCAATATCGTCTAGGGTGACACCTGGCTGACTGTAAGCCCAAAAGTATTTGAATTCACGACTAATGACGCTTTGATCCCCTGTAGACGAACTATAAACCGATGACGAGGTGTATTCCCAGCGTAAACCTCTGTACCTAAGGGTGTGATTCCACAACACCTCAGCACCCGTTTGTGGGATAGGGAAGGGGCTGGACATAATAGTGTCGCTCACACCTGTTCCGTATTTAAGCAGCTGTGCACTGGTCGCGTTATTTTTAACGGCGTCATACACAGTTTGCGGATAAGCCGCACTGCGGCGACTTGGGTACACATTCATGGAATAGCTGGGATATTTTTTTAATAAAGCAATTTGCCCTGGCGTCAGGTATTTCTTATATTTCTGCCAGTTTTTGGCATTCACAATCACCTTAATTTTATCTTTACTATACGGGTCGGCATGAAAGTCACCGGACTCATAACCATTTAGTGGCTGGCTAATTCCGCCCGTCCAAGCAGGAATGGTGCCCGCGGCATTACCTGCTTTTACAGCCCCCATAGGCGTTAAATCATTGCCTAATCGAGCGGCTTGCTGCGGCGATACCGCCCCTAAGGCCTGGGCCGATAGTAGCCAAACAACCATCAAACTGAACATTTTCATCTTGGGTACTCCTACACTATTATACGCAAGCCCTTAGCAGGCCTAAGTAGACGTTTGACGCCATTTAAATGGCGCGCAAGCTTAGCACACTACCCAAAAAGAATTAGAACAATTACGCCAAATCGAACAGAATTCACACTATTGTAGGGCAAAGTGACCATTTGGAAGTAAATGCAACCATTTAAAGTATCTAAAGCTAATCCGACTAGTGCTTAGCGCCTACATTGGCTATCCCTTAGGTGTGATGACCCGACGAAAATTTTCTGTGCTGTGGACATAAATATGCGCCACCGGCTCTTGGCGAAGGAGTGCAATATGATGGGCGATTCGGGGCACATTCAGTGGGCTATTCACCTCACCGCGTGCAAAGGCTGGTGCCATATCAGGACTGTCGGTCTCTAATACATAGGCTGTGTGGGGCAGTGCTTTCACCATTTTATGCATAGCTTGAGCTCTGTCGTAGGTAAGTGCGCCTCCCAATCCCAGTACAAAGCCCAATTCTAGGTATTTGTGTGCCTGCACTAAGCTGCCCGAAAATCCATGAATAATACCGCCAAAGCTAAATTTAAGGCGACGCAATAAGCTGGCTAGTTGATCGTGGGCTTTACGACAATGCACTATTAATGGCAGCTTGTGCTTAATGGCCAATAAGACTTGCTGCTCAAAATAAAACACTTGCCTGTCATGGGTATCGGTATCCAGCATGAAATCTAGGCCTATTTCCCCCACGGCACAGGGTTGATGCAGAGTAATTTGTTCATCTAAAAACTGTAAATCCTGGCTTTGGTGGTGCGACAAAAAGTAAGGATGTAAACCCAGTGCCATATGCACAAAATCCGAGCGACCTTTTGCAAAGTGCTGACTAAAATTAACCACACGTTCAAAGTATTGGGCTTGCGTGGCAGGCACCAATACCCCGTCACAACCGGCCGCTAATAAATATTTATACAGCTCACTTTGTTCTGAAAATTCACTAAAATCCAAATGACAGTGGCTATCTATCCAAGCCATATTGTTCCCTTAATTAAATTAGTGACAATCGTAACCCGTAACCCGTAACCCGTAACGTGTAACGTGTAACGCATGCCTAAAAACTCATAAACTAACACCCATAATTTAAGAAGGCGTAATCACTCTATTGAATAAACGACAAATCCAAAAGTCGCCAACGGTTTTAATCTATCGTCAAACGTCTTGAATTATTTTATTACAGCCGCATAAAGGACTTAGCTCCTTAAAGAATTCGCCCACGTAGCCGATATAACGTATAAGGCAAGGGCAATAAATGCGGCCACCTCAGTATTTTTACTGAAGTTGGGCAAGCTTATTGCTTGTATACAAGCAGTACCAACTGAAGTCAAAAAGCAGTTCCTTCCACCGGCCCCTCTGGAGGTAAGCCATGGATATTAGTACTCAGGAATTACGCGACAAAATTATACACCCAACACTTAAATATTTGGGCAAAGAAGGTGTCGCCGTAGAAAACCTTTTAGTGGCTATAGTGACCCAAAAAAGTCAATTATCTACCTTAAAATTACAATCCAAAAAATCATCGAACAACACTAAAGGCTTAGGCCCTTACAACATTGATAGTAATAGCCATCAAATGGTGTGGGACAAATTTTTGGCCTTCCATCCTGATTTAGCCAGTAGAATTAGAGGTTTAGCATCGCAACGAGCCTTCCTGGAAGACCCTCACAGCGAACTGGCGACTAACTTGTGTTATGCCACGGCCATTGCTTGGGTTATGTACATTTTACACCCTCAAGAGCTAGGGCACTGTGTGGCCTGACGATAATGAGTTAACTATCTGGGTCATATATTGTGTCGTTAAGTAACACCTGTAATGTCGGCAGCTGATATACTGTATGACATTATTTCCCTAACCTACACTTCAGCATGAAACCCTTTCACTTTAAGCAATTTTCCATCCAGCAAGACGCCTGCGCCATGAAAGTATCCTTGGATGCCTGTTTATTGGGGGCATTGTGTGAGGTGGAGCATGCAAAACGTATTTTAGATATTGGTACCGGAACTGGTTTGTTAGCGCTTATGGCTGCACAACGCAGTGATGCACATATAGATGCGGTAGAGCTGGATGCTGCGGCCGCCAAACAAGCCCAAGAAAACGTCGCTGACAGCCCTTTTTTGTCACAAGTAACAGTGCATCAACACAATATTAAAAATTATAACTGTGATTTAGCGTATGACGTTATTCTGTGTAATCCACCATTTTTCAGCGATCATTTAAAGGGCCCTAATAATCAGCGTAATCTAGCCCGTCACAACGATGGTTTAAGCTTTAGGGATTTAAGCGAATGCATTACTAGGCTGTTACAACCCAAAGGTCAGGCTTGGTTATTATTACCGGTAACTGAGTTTGCTGCCTTTATAAAAAGTGCCGAAAGTGCTGGCTTACAACTTAATAGCCAATGGTCCATTGCCAGCCGCCCTCAAAAGGAGGCCCATAGGGTGATATTCAGCCTTAACCACGGTGAGCAACACATTCACCACACTCTCAATCATAGTTTAATGGTGCACGGCGAAACTGGTGCGCAATACACAGATGATTTCAAATCTCTGCTTCGCGACTACTATCTTAAATTGTGAACTGGTAGACTATTTTACAGATTCTCAACGACGCGCATTAAACCAAGCGTGATTTGCCAAAATTATGAAATACACTGCCACCGCCTCCCTCTTCCTATCTCTTATATTAGCCTTTTTTTGTGGTTACCTGTTTGAGGTGAACAAAGAAGGCGCGCTTTTCCCCTTATCTCAAGCCAAATCTGAAACCCCAGATTTTTCAGCCTATACAGACGTTAATCAGAAAAAATTAGATTTCTTTTTATTTTTATTACCCAAAGCGAAAGTTGCCAATGAAGGTATTTTAAAGGAGCGTCACTGGCTTATTCAGTTGCCCGCTTCAATAACGCAAAAAGATCAAGAGTCACTATTAGCATTGGCAAAAAAATATAAGGTAAAAGCGATTGGGACAAAAGAGATCATAGAGCAATTATTAATAAGAGTGGATACCATACCTGCGTCTTTGGTACTGGCTCAAGCCGCCAATGAATCGGCTTGGGCCACCTCGCGTTTTGCACGCCAAGGTAACAACCTGTTTGGTCAATGGTGTTATGTGAAAGACTGTGGATTAGTGCCTAAGCAAAGAGGCAAGGGTCAAAATCACGAAGTGGCCCAGTTTAAATCCGTACAGCAATCCGTTGAGAGTTACATGCGCAATTTAAATAGCCAGTATTCTTATGAAGATTTACGAGTGCTACGTCAACATTTACGCAATAACGAAAAAGTGGTTAGTGGCCATCAGTTGGCCCAAGGTTTACTGAAATACAGTACGCGCCGTGAGGCGTATGTAAAAGAGATACAAGCCATGATTAAACAAAATGGTTTGTCACAGTACGATTAATCTTCAACGTTTTTACATGCCCCAAAAAAGAAGCCATTACTAATAATGGCTTTTCTTATATGACTAACAATTGAATTTAGCTTAATAAACGTCTTAAAAAGACCAGGCCACAAAACGGCTTATCTTGCTGCCTTGTGTCATATCGACGGTTTGTACCATAGAAGGGTTCACGGTTTTTAAATGTGCATAAATAGCAGGTAAATTATCTTTTTTGGAAACTAACGTGCTAAAAATACCCACTTGATCTTTTACTAATACACTTTGGCTAATCATTTTTTGAATAAATGCTAACTCCCCCCCCTCACACCACAGCTCTTTATGAGTGCCCGCAAAGTTTAAGTTATCTGTTTTATGGGCTTTAAGATGTGAACCACGCTTGCCTTTATTGTAGTTAAGATTTTTATTTTTACGCACATTACCTTGTTCGGCCTCTTCCAGCGAACTATGAAAAGGCGGGTTACAAAGGCTTACATCAAAGTAATCATTGCTGTGAATAACATTAGCAAAGAGACTGTTTTCATCGGTTTGATGACGCACTTTAATTTGCTTATCCAGTTTATTAACTTTCACTAACTGTTTAGCGCAGTTTACCGCGATGGCATCAATATCCGTGGCCACAAAACGCCAGTTAAGTGCGCGACTGCCCACCAATGGATAAACCAAATTAGCACCTGTGCCAATATCCAGCGCAGACACCGACTGGTCTACTGGGGTTTGAATCAAATCATTTAAGTGATGTAAATAATCCACTCGCCCTGGAATAGGCGGACAAAGATAACCTTGGGGTAAATCCCAAAACTGTATTTTATAATCTTTTTTTAATATGGCTTTATTCAGTGTCTTTACGGCATCTGCATTTGAAAAATCTAAGGTCAATTGACCTTTTTGCCCGGTAATAATAAAGGGCTTTAATTCAGGTAATACAGCGCACAACGCGTCCATATCGTATGACTGGTTATGAGGGTTATTTTTATGCATTAAAACTCTACCCCAGTGCCAGCCAAACCACAGTAGCCTGCTGGGTGTTTATCTAAATACTGCTGGTGTTCGTCTTCGGCAAAATAAAATTCTTTGGCCTTTTTAATTTCAGTGGTGATATTACCAAAACCTGCTTTACTCAAATTACCCTGATATATGCCACGACTTTTTTCACTGAACATTTTTTGCATGTCATCTACCCAAAAAATCGCAGACCGATATTGTGTACCCATGTCATTTCCCTGCTTCATGCCTTGAGTCGGGTTATGGCCCTTCCAAAATGCTTCTAACAGTGTCCAAAAATCGGTAAGTTCTTGGTTATAAACTACCATCACGGTTTCGGTATGAGCGGTTTGTCCTGAACACACATCCTGGTAGGATGCATTTTTAGTAAAGCCCCCCATGTAACCCACCGCGGTGCTGTAAACCCCTGGCAACTGCCAAAAAAGTTTTTCCACACCCCAAAAACAGCCCATGGCAAAATAGGCTTTTTGCGCGTGGCTAGGCCAAGGACCTTGCAGAGGGTTATTAAGCACAGTATGTTTATTGGTGACAGATACACTCTCTTCACGATGAGGCAGTGCCTCAGATTTTGCCACTAGTACTGATTTATCCATAATGTCCTAACTTAAATTAATGTATAAAATAGTGTTAAAAACACCTATATTTTTAAAATAACGAGATTTGTTCGGGTTGTACGTCGCTGTGCTCTACTGGGATTTGCGTCTGTTCCGAGCTATCTTTTTGAGACCACAAACGATCTCGTAAACCACTGAAGCGCTGCACCTTACTCTTTAATCCACTTTGAATAACACTTTCACGCCCTATAAGCGTGAGCTGCTTTTTAGCCCGAGTAATACCTGTGTATATTAATTCTTTTGTCACAACACTGGCGCGGTAGTCTGGTAATACCAGCGCACAGTGATTAAATTCTGAACCCTGACTCTTGTGCACGGTCATGGCAAATACAGTTTCATGTTTAGGCAAGCGCGACGGTTGAATCCACCGTACCGCCCCATCACTGCCTATAAAGGCCACTTTTGCTCTTACTACCCCAGCAACATCCACCTGTGGAAGTATAATACCTATATCCCCATTATACAGATTTAAACCATAATCGTTTTCCATGATCATAATGGGGCGCCCCATATACCACTGGCTATTCACATCAATTAACTGGTTTTGAGCTAACGCCTGCTCAATGGATTCATTTAACCCCGCTACCCCAAGCGCCCCTTCACGCAACGCACATAATACTTGGAACTGGCTAAAAGAACTGTAAATAGCCGATGCTAGCTCATCACTGGTGCCCGCTTTATCTATTAACTGTAAATAGGGTCGATATTCTCGGCCCGCCAGTTTAATAAACTGCTCAAATGCATCGTGTGTTAAGTTGATTAAATTTAAATCATCAAATCCTTTTTGTGCTGTTTTTTTCCACGCTACAAAATCACCACCATTGGCGGCACGGGCTAAAAAGCCAATGCCACTATCATCATTAAAGCGATAACTTTTACGTAATTGGCAAATGTGATCTCGTAATAAGGCACCTTCTGGTTCAAGATCGGCTTTTGATAAGTCTTGGCCGCTTAGTGACTTAATAAGCGCCGCGTTTTGCACGCTATAACCATGCTGTTTTTCACTATCACAAATATCGGCCAATACACTGCCCGCTTCCACCGAGGCCAGCTGATCTTTATCACCCAGTAAAATAATTTGCCCATGCAAGGGTAAGGCGCTCATTAATTTACTCATTAAGGGCAAATCCACCATGGAGGCCTCGTCTACTATTAATACATCCAAGTGCAGTGGGTTATGGCGATTGTATTTAAATTCACCACGGCGATTACGACTTAACAAGCGATGCAACGTACTGGCTTGCCTAGGGATGTGCTGTTTTATACTCTCGCTCACCGATAAATCGTTTTTGGCTCCATTAATAGATTCAGTTAAACGCATGGCCGCCTTACCAGTGGGCGCCGCCAATTTAATAATAGGCTGGCGTTTAAAATGTGTTTGATACTGATGAATCAATATGGCCAACAGGCGAATAACGGTGGTGGTTTTTCCGGTACCCGGTCCACCCGTGATCACCGAGAATTGTTTATTCGCCGCCACACTCGCCGCCACAGCCTGCCAGTCCGTGTCAGTATTCTTGAGTGGAAATAACGTTTTAATAATTTGTGCCTGCCCCTGTTCTGGCCAGGGCATAGGCTTCATTTTTTCAAGCATGCTTTGATGCAATGACATCTCATACAGCCAATAACGCTGTAGATACAAACGCTTGCCGTGCAGAACTAAGGGCAATTTAACATTGTCTTGCATATTATGGGACTCAGACAACACACACACAATTGAGCTTTTTGAAATTCCAATAAATAAGTCTTTAAGCTGTGCTGAACTTAGACCTGGGTGTTTATTAAAGTCCAAACACACATTGCCCTTGCCTAGGGTTTGACTTAAAAGATACGCCGCGGGCGACAGTGCTTCACAGCTTTCATCTAATTCCTGAATAAATTGTGCAAAGGCCACATCCATAGGCCGAATAGACTTAGGGTCCACGTCTTGCAATAACGTATTTAAGGAGGAGTTACTCATGGATTACTTCCTCTTTAATCAAGCGGTCTAATGACTCTATCAATTTTTTATCCGGTTTATGAAAGTACTGCCCGTAATGATGTTGATCATCATTGGCACGTAATCCCCTTAAAAATAAGTAATAAGCCCCCCCAATATGCTGATCGTAATCATAGTCACTTATACGTAACTGTAATAATCGATGCAGCGCCAGTGTATACATGACTAACTGCACATCGTAGCGGTGCTCACTCATGGCAATATGTGTGGCTACTTGGTCGTAGGCCTGGAAACTTTCCCCCAAGAAATTGGATTTATAATCCAAAATAAAGTACTGCCCTTGCCACTCAAAGATTAGATCCACAAAACCCTTAAGCATGCCTTTTAACTGGCGAAAGTCCGCGGGTTTTACCGGTACTTGTAAACATGGATACTGGTTTAACAATTGGTTAAAGTCTTGGGCATTAAGTCTGCTAACCGGAAAGTAAAACTCCATTTCCACCAGTTTTTTATTAGGCGTTAAAACAGATAGACTCAACGCTTTATCAGCGCCATCTTTCTCTTTATTCGCTGTTGGCACGTGATGCACAGTTGGCAAAAGTGGCGCATTAAGTATGTCGTTTAACCACTCTTTTACCACATCAAGCCACTTAACGTCGATGGAGAAGCGCGTTAGTAAATCACTTATCAACTCATCAAGATCAATGGCTAATTGAGTAAAATCAATTTCTTCTAGTAACGTATGTAAAAAATTACCCGCATGGGCACCACGGGGAAACGCGAATGCACCTGCCAACTCTTGATTAGAGGCCTCAATAAAGGGCTCTGTTAACACAGCTTCAATCTCGTTAGATTCGTCGGTCTCTTCGTCTAAATTTAAACGTGCGCTCATGGGCACATGCACATGCCGAATTAGCGATGAGAAACTAGACATGGACCAATCTTGTTTAATACGCCCTGTAAATTGGCGCGCTGTCAGATTTTGTAATTTTTCGGTACTGACCAATCCCCCCTGCGCAATAGACATTTCCATCGTTTGGTAAATATCACAATTTTCAGGCAGGCAAGATTCGCTGTGTAGTTTCGCCGTAAGCCCCTCCACTTCACCTTGTGCCAACACATGATACAGCGCACTGACCTTTAACGTTTTCAACAGTTTTTTATCGGTCACGCCTTTAGGTATAGCCACATAACACTTTGCCGACGCTCTTGTTAATGCCACATACAACAACCTGACTTCTTCGGCTAACCCTTCAGTTATGCGTTGATCCTTATAATCACCCACTAAATCACAAACTAATTTATTTTTTTCTTCATCATAAAACAAAGGATCACTTGATTCTTTGCCATCCCAACTAAAGGGTAAAAAAACCACTGGGTATTCCAATCCCTTAGATTTATGAATAGTGACTATTTGCACTAAGTTCGCGTCGCTTTCAAGCCGTAACATTTGTTGGTCTTCTTGGCCCAAATTAATGCTAATTTTATGACTCAACCAACTTATTAAACCTTGAAAACCCTGTACCTGTGAGCTGGCATCTTGCAGTAATTCGCTCAAGTGTAAAAAATTAGTCAGGCAGCGTTCACCTTCTATGCTTTCACTGCTAAGCCAAGCGGCGGGTAAATCACGTACATGCAGCCAATTCATAAACATGGCCATAACGCCTTTCTTTTCCCATAAATCTCGGGCCGCATATAGCTGCTCAAGCTGATCCTCCCACAGGGACTCGCCGTTGATAAATTGCTGCAATGTCTCTAACGACACACACCATACAGGGTGCGCAATGGCGTTTCTAAATTGTGCTTCACTGAGCATATGAATGGCTTGTAGTAATGAGTACATGGCCATGGCTTGATCTGATTGAAAGATACTTTCCCGTCCCACATACACACTGCCAATACCGCGTTTACTTAAAGACTGTTTTATCCATTTAGCTTGGCGTGCACTGCGCACTAATACGGCGATGTCTTTTGCCAATAACGATTTTTCTGATAAAGACTCATCACTCGCACTAGGATCATTAAGGGTCGCATTGCCTTGTTGAGACAAACTAAGTAGTTCACAAATTTGTTGCGCGCAGCCTTCACTGCATTCATTTGCTATATCTTGTTTACTGGTTTTATCTAAACCATCACTGAACATCCAGCTTAATGCAGGACTTTGTTGATTATTAATAACTAATGCGGCCGCATCCCCTTTTGCTTTTACACTAACAAAGGGAATATCTTTGTCATAAATAAAAGGCCTATCATGACGGCTAAAGAAACCATTTACCGCACTGACCATGGGCTGAGTTGATCGGTAATTTGTATCTAAACTGTATGCGCCATCCACCGCTTGCTTGGCTTGAATATACGTAAATATATCCGCCCCTCTAAACTTATAAATGGCCTGTTTAGGGTCACCAATCATAAACATGGCCAAATCTATATCATTTAAGTCGGCTTTGTAAATTTCATGAAAAACTCGATACTGCAATGCATCGGTATCTTGAAATTCATCCACCATGGCCACTGGGTACTGATGCCTAATTTGATCCAACAATTGCGGACCGGTTTTAGCCGCCATAGCGTCATTAAGCAATACCAATAAATCATCTGGGGCGAGAATACCCTGAGTGTCTTTTAATTGCTTAAGACGTACCCGTGTTTGTTTAAGCAATGAGATAAGCACATCATTACTGGCATAGCTCCGGCTTGCCTCTAATAATTGGTAGCTTTCCCACCAATGGGTAAAGTCATCTATTATTCCCGCGTCACTTGCTTCTCCACCTTTTTTAACTGATTTTTTAATGCCATCAAAGGTGAAGTACGAAAATGCCGTGGCGTCTTTTGCATTAATGTTCCCATCTTGCGCTAAGACAGCATTAATAAGCTTAGTACGAGTATCAAGGTAACGTGTAAAGGTACCACTGGATTTTGGGTTATCATGAAGGCTACTGATAAATTGGCCAGCTTCAGTTCTCCACTTATTCGCTAACTGCTTATGAGCATGTTCAAAGGTTGCACACGCCTGATCGTAATCACCTGCCACCGGTCCCACATGAAATTCTACATCCTTATGCAGAATGCTCATCAAGGATTTTTGTAAATCGTTGGGGGTTTGCCAGCTTTGTAATATTAAATTGAGTGCATTGCCTTGTAGCGGATAAACGTGTGTACGCCATACATCGCGTACTGCTTGCTGCACCACTACCGCTTCATCTAATGACAATTCAAAGTCGTCACAGACGCTGGATTCCATGGCATTTTGACGCAACAGCCGCTGTGCAAATCCATGGATGGTATATATGGCCGCCATATCCATAATTTGGATGGCATCTTTTAAGCGCTGTTTTGACTGTGAAATATCAATAAGATCACTGGCAATAGACGCTATTAAACTGTCTTGTGAAAAATCATGTTCTAACGCATGCAATGCCTGTTTAAGGCGTTTACGAATTCTATCGCGTAACTCTTCAGTGGCGGCACGAGTAAAGGTCACTACCAATATTTTTTCTGGGCTTAAGGGTGAACATTCATGACCCAAAACTAAACGTACATACAGGCTGGTAATTGTGTAGGTTTTACCGGTGCCGGCACTGGCCTCAATGAGTCGAATTCCCTTAAGCGGAACCGCGTGTACAATAAGTTCTTGCGTCTTCATGATGCATCCTCATTTAAAGGCAACACCGACAACAAGTTAGATTCAAGCCAGGGCGCGTAAAAACTTTTCGCTAATGCATAGGTTTTTTCTGGAATTTCATCAAGCTCATTAAAGCAGCGGCGTACATTCAGGTCCTCGCGCTCCCCTGGTTGTCCAAAGGGGCCGCTTACCCCATAAAACGTTTTTTGGGCTTCAGCCAAACGCTTATCCACCAGTTCGCCTTTTTTCTCTTTTAGATGCGCCGGGTTATGCAGCTGCCAAGCGGATTGCGGTAACATGGCCAAAGGTGTGCGTTGACCTTGCTGAAACTCCTGAAGTAACAGCTGCAAATATTGCTTGGCTTGATTTTGTTCCATGATTTTAAGATTGAATTTTTGATCCTGACAAATCACCACACATGTATGCCCTTTCCCCATGGCACATAAAGCAGCATGTTCTAATATGGCTGGAATTATGCTTTTGGCTTTTAACTTACTAGGCACCACTTTCACTAAGTGAGCGCCATATAAATCTTTTTGCCACCCCATTAAACTTAACGATAAGTCATCAAACGTTACGTTTATTTCGACCGGATTAAGTACTTTGTCTTGCATGTATTCTTCACAACATTGTAATACAGGCTCTATGGTGCTTTTAAGTTTCCCCCATTGGCGCTCACCAATTTCACCAAACGCATTCAATCCTTCACTCACACTGTGAGATGCATGCTTTGAACCCTTGGCGCTTAAAAACTGCTTTATGACATTTTGTTTTACCTGGTACTGTTGCAGGTAATCAAGTTCAAATGGTTCGTCATCATCCTGCACGTCGCTTTCAAAAAACAGATTAACCTTTAATACTTTATTTAAATAATACTTGGCCGGGTGCATAAAAAACTGAATAAAATCTTCCATTAAAATTTCATTACTAACGGCGCCATCAAGCTCTTGAAAATTAGGTACTGAAGCGTCTTGGCTTGTCCCGTCTATTGGAGTATGTACCGCCAACCAATCCTTGTTATAACTAAACAAGGATGAATCGGTTTGAAAGTATATTGGGTTAAAAGCCTGTAATGGATGCTGAGTCAATAACTGCTGCCCTGCTCCATTGTCAGTTGAGCCACTAGCTGTTTTAAAACTCTCCTGAATGTAATCTAACAATTCGGCCAGCACGGTTCATCATTTTGCTGGCTTTTACTGCGGTAACTTAACCACAAAGATTCACGAGCCGACAATATGGCTTCTAAAAATAAATATCGATCTTCATCACGCCGGCTCCTGTCGCCCAATCGGCGCCTAGTATGCATTAAATCTAAACTACTGGGGGTCACCGATCGAGGATAATCTTGATCATTAAGACCTAACACAGCCACCACTTTAAACGGAATACTGCGCATGGGCAGTAGTGTACAAAAATTTACCTTACCCACCATAAAATGCTGCGAGCCTGCACTTTTTTGTAAACCTTGGTTCAATCCATCCGCCAGCACATCAAACGTAATGTCTTTTGTATAATGAGCAAGCTGTACATTACTGGTCCAGTTTTCAAGGCATAAATGAACATGCTCAAGGATATTTTGCTCTTCCCCTTCCACTTCAAAGAAGTTGCGCAGTAAGTCATTAATAAACAGACTCCATTGTTGGGCGTCTCTTACTTGACGGCTGGTCTTACTGAGCTCATGCAAGTCATCCACAAACTTTTTTAATGGGCCCAATAATACCGCTTCCAATCCTTCAACATTAGCCACCGGCACAATGCCCAAAATTTCTTCATTTGAGTTAACGGCATAACCCATTAATAAACGCTTAAATCCATACAGCCAACTGTTGGCTTGCCATGGGGGTAAGTCTTGTTGGGCTCTATGCGCTTCATCAAAACCCCAGCGCACACCTGCTTCTATTAACCACTGGCTAAGCGGTTTTAATTGAGATTCTTTCAAACCGTATTTTTTATAGATGGCCGGCATTTCCAATAATGCCAATACTTCACTTAGCCCCATACGGGTGTTAGGCACTTTTAATAACAATAAAAAGGCATTTAATAATGGGTGTTCAGCTTGTAAAGGGCGATCAGAGATGGAATAAGGAATAGATTGCGCGCGAGCTTTGCTATTAAACACCGCATCTATAAACGGGGCGTAGGCGGCCACATCAGGAATCATCACCACAATATCTTGTGGTTTTAACAACTTGCCTTTATCCAGTAAACTTAATAAGTGATCGTGTAATACTTCCACTTCTCGCATGGGGCTATGACATCCCACCACTTGTAAACTGGTGTCAGTTGGCTCTATTTGCGTTTGAGAGCCAGATTGTAAATGTAAAATTTGTTGTTGAATAGATGACAGTAAACTCGGAGCTGCATTTTCATTTTCGCCGCCATCATAAAACAACGAGTGCTCTTGAATGCTGGGCACGTCCAACAATAATCGTTGATAGTCTTGCCCCATACGCCCTAAAGACGCCAACAAATCATTACCCGCATGGGCAAGCAGTACATCCTTACCTTTTAACCGTAACTTGGCTTGAGTGGTTTCATCCAATACGTCTCCCCAATAATGCTCACAGGGGTTTGGGGTTAATAGGTGCACATCCATGTTTTGACTTAATACCGATAAACTGTCCAGCTGATGCTTGGGCAAGGTCGTAAAACCAAAAAATATAACCTGCGAAGGCAACTTGTCGTGACCCTTTTGTAGATGCTTTAAAAAATCATCTAGCATATTGGCTCTGTGCGCTAAGGGCAGGTTTTTAGCTTGAATAAGTTTTCGTAGTTCAAACCACAAAATACCCTGCCAAGCTTGATCACTAAGAGGCTGATTATCTAGCTCGTAGTTTTCATGTTCCCAGTTATGAATCCAATCTGGGCGATACACTAAATATTGGTCATACAAATCACTAATGGTGATGGCTAGACGGTACTGTCGCAGTGCGTGAGCGTCACTATTACTCGGCCCTTGGCTCATGTAGTGCTGTAGCAATAAAAATTCAGGCCGTTGCAATAAGGCTTCGTTTTGCAAACACTCAAAAATAAGCCAGCGCATATTATCTTTTTGATAAACCGATTCCTGGGCAAGATCAGGAGACACAATACGCTGGGTCTGCCAAAAGAATCGAGACGGCATAGGAAATTCAATATTGGCAGCAATGCCTAAACTGTTGGCCAGCTGCATTTTTAACCAATGTGCTAAACCGGGATTCTCAACCACTACAGTTTGGGTTTCTAATGGGCTGGCGTCTTGTTGCAATAATAGACGGACTAATTGGGCAAACAGGGTCTCCACTTTATTAGACTGGTAAAGGTTAAACATACTCACAACCACCTTAAACAAAGAGGAATACAGCACAATACAAGCGTAAACGATAAACCTTGAACAAAAAGCTTCAAAGCATGCATATAAATCAGCCCTCCATTAGAAAACAAGGGCTTATAAAAGGCCAGCTTATTACTAAGTTAAATAGCTGATTTAACCGGTTATTTAATCGACACTGGATTTAACAGGGACGGCCTAAATATCAATAAGTGTCAGACAAAATTTGACTTCCTCAGCCTAAAAGCCAAACTTAATTAACAGCATCGACTCGTTCTTGGCTTATTTTCGAAAAGGACTTCAAAGTGACAGAATGGCCCAGTGAATTACCTGGCTTAGATATCAAAACCGCCCTCAGTCAACTTGGCGGTAAAAAGAAATTGTATCTGCGCCTATTGGGCATGTTTGAAGACTCACACCTGCAAGATATTGATCGTTTATTGGCCGCTGCCCGCGAGCAGGACTGGAAAGCGGTTTACGAGATAAACCACGCATTAAAAGGGGTAACCGGTAACCTCGCCGCTAACGAACTTTACCAATTATGCATAGATATAGATGGCAAATTAAAGGATGAACAGCACGATATTGAGGCATTACTAACAGCACTTCCCGTAGCGATGACGACCCTACTGGCGTCTATTACTCAGGCTGCCCAACTACCACTGGATGAATAGATAAGCCCTCATCCTTTCACTCCCGCACCAAAAACATACCTAAAGTGCCATTTAGTCGTAATACATACGCTTTATTAGGTACACCTGTACCTCTTTTTGAATTATTTGTTCGACAAGTGTACCAGTAACAAACAGTTACATAAAAAAACAGCCCTGCAACACTTTGACAAGTGGGGCCCATAGGCTACTCTGCTTGCCACTGACAATTTGGCTCAACTTGCCACGTTAAACAGACCATGGACTAAAACAATAAAAACCATGAATAAACCAATTTTCACTCAATGTGTGCTGCTTTTATCTGCCCTAGCCCTAAACAATCAAGTGGCCGCAGAGTTAAAGCCCATGAACGACACGGCGCTAGAAGCGACTGTGGGCCAGGCATATATTGAAATGGACAGCAATTTGCTCGACGGAAAGCAATATAGCCGCATTACCTTTGGCCAAGATGTAAAGGTTCAAGCCAATGCCGACAGCCTAGTTTTAGGGCAAGGTTACAACAGTGGCACCGATTTCAGCGCCACTAACCTATCCTTAGGCTACATTGACACTGACACCAATACGATTGTGCCTTTTGAGTTCACCAACCCCTATTTTGAATGGGTCACCGACCCTATCAGCAATAACATGATTGGCTTTCGAGTAGGCGCAGAAGAAACCCAAGGCAAGTTGCAAATGGACTTAACCAGTTTCAGTGGCAACATTGGCCTAACGGTTAATGGCTTAGCTTCTAGTTTATATACGGGTGTTGGCGCGGGCGGCTCAACTCAATCCAATTACCGCGCAACGATGATCGGCACCAACTCAGGCAACTGTACTGATGGCACAGACTGCGTATCTTTGGGAAATATTCAAAGTTTAGATGTAGGTAAGGACGATGGCGGAGGCGGCACCACTAGTACCGGTGATTTCTTTTTATCCTTTCAAAAAGAAGCCACCAACTGGCTATTAAGTGATGGCTCAAGCACTCAAGCCGCTACTAAGGGCTTTTTCATGAATATTCCCACCAATAACAGCATCACTATCAGTGGCACAGATTCAGGCACCGCTGGCTATGCGGTAGAATTTATAGACCGTGGCGTAGGGCGCTGGAACAACTAGCCAGCTTAGCCACTCATCAAACACAAACTGTACAAGACACACTCAAAAAAACACCTCCTTGCTCACTAAGCCCCACCTTTACACTCAATTAATACTTTAGTGTAGTGATTTTCATATTGAAGTGAATCACATGCGTTTCGCTTTACCTGCGGCATAGGTATAATGCCGACCCTAATTTTTTAATCCTAAGCTGGAGCCGAGATTCATGGGCCAACGCACTGCACTATACGACGCACACCTAGCCAGCGACGCCAAGATAGTCGACTTTGGTGGTTGGGACATGCCCATCCATTACGGCTCTCAGCTTAAAGAACACAACATCGTGCGCGAAGATGCTGGCATGTTTGATGTTAGCCACATGACGGTTGTGGATGTTACCGGCACCGACAGTACCGCCTACCTGCAATACCTATTAGCCAACGACGTGGCCAAGCTCGCTCAAGAAGGTAAAGCCCTATACTCTGGCATGCTTAATGAGCAAGGCGGCGTCATAGACGACTTAATCGTATACCGTGCCGATGCTCTGGGCGGCTATCGTGTGGTTGTGAACTGCGCCACGCGCGACAAAGATCTGGCCTGGATGGATAAACAAGCTGCCAAGTTTGATGTATCCCTTACTGAGCAACCTGATTTGGCTATGATTGCGGTACAAGGTCCAAACGCGATTGAAAAAGCCAAAACAGCAGTATCGGCCAATGCTAAAACGGTTATTGAAAGCCTGTCTATTTTCCAAGGCCTGCCTAGCGAAGGCTGGTTCATTGGCCGCACGGGCTACACAGGTGAAGACGGCCTAGAGATTATGATTCCAGCCGAGCAAGTCGCCTCCGTTTGGAATAACTTGCTAGAAGCCGGTGTAAAACCTGCTGGCCTAGGTGCACGTGACACGTTACGTCTAGAAGCGGGTATGAATTTATACGGCAATGACATGGATGAAACAATTTCTCCATGGCAAGCTAACATGGGCTGGACCCTTGCGCTTAAAGACGAACGTGACTTTATTGGCAAAGCAGCTTTAATTGAAGAAAAAGCCGCTGGTATTGAATACAAGATGGTTGGCCTAGTATTAGAAACACGGGGCGTTATGCGCAGCCACCAAAAGATCATTTTCACAGCCTCCGACAAGCAGGGTGAAATCACCTCTGGAACCTTTAGCCCCACATTGCAACAGTCCATCGCCATGGCTCGTATTCCAGCCGATGCCGGCATTGAGTGTGCAGTTGATATGCGCGGCAAAGCAGTACCGGTTCGTGTTGTGAGTATGCCATTTGTGCGTAATGGCGAAAAAGTTTATAAATAAATAGCCCGGTCTACTTGACCACTCATACTCTAGGGGCGCGTGAATATGTCCCTATAAGCTCACACTGGCATCCATGCCAGCAAAGCCCTAGAGTATAAGTAGTCAACACAACCTGAATTGAAAATCACATAATACCCAAAACATTTTGCCCTAGCTTTATTAAGAGAAGGGAAAATAAAAAGGAAATTAAAATGGCTCAAGTACCCGCTAACCTAAAATACATCGCTTCTCACGAGTGGATCCGCGACGAAGGTAATGGCGTAGTAACAGTAGGCATCACCGACTTCGCACAAGAAGCGCTTGGCGACATCGTTTTTATTGAACTGCCTGAAGTCGGCGCTGAAGTAAATAAAGAAGATTCTATTGCGGTGGTTGAATCTGTAAAAGCGGCGTCTGATATTTACGCCCCTGTTTCGGGTGAAATTATTGAAATCAACGAAGACTTGATTGACTCTCCAGAGAAAGCCAACGAAGAGCCATACGATGGCGCATGGTTCTTTAAAGTTAAGTTAAGTGAAGCAAGCGAAT
>MAAA01014085.1_pt1 | contig 27115 bp, 19 predicted proteins | sample 1115971 | NCBI WGS metagenome assembly MAAA01 (sample SAMN04961123, study PRJNA320927) | seawater metagenome | isolation source: sample BD02T6 sea water enriched with oil for 6 days | place: USA:Gulf of Mexico | collected 2013-07-27 | reverse complement strand
CAATACCAATGATGCTAAGCTTGCTCATGGGTGGACCCTCTTTTGTTGATGCCGAACCTTGATTTAAGTTTTCACTCTAATCATGGCACATGGGAGACGGGTCCATCTCATTTCCTGCAACTTTAGGATACCGCCCATCCATGGACATAAAAAAACCCGCGATGCAAAAGCAGCGCGGGTTTTATCGTGCAGCGTTTTTAACTTAAACGTTAAAATCACCCGCTTGGTATTTATCAAACATAGCGTCTAATGAAATCGCTTTAATCTTGCTGGCATTACCGGCAGTTCCAAACGCTTCATAACGCGCAACACATATATCTTTCATGGCTTCAACAGACGCATTGAAGTATTTACGTGGATCAAATTCACTAGGGTTTTCAGCCATGAAACGACGAATGGCGCCAGTAGAGGCCAAACGTAAATCGGTGTCTATATTTACCTTACGTACGCCGTGCTTGATGCCTTCAGCGATTTGCTCAACAGGCACACCGTAAGTTTCAGGAATTTCGCCACCAAATTCATTGATGATTTTTAGCCACTCCTGAGGCACTGAAGAAGACCCGTGCATTACTAAGTGGGTATTTGGAATACGTTTATGGATTTCTTTAATGCGATCGATGGCTAAAATGTCGCCAGTAGGTGGGCGAGTAAATTTGTAAGCACCATGAGACGTACCACAAGCAATCGCCAAAGCGTCTACTTGTGTCTTATTAACAAAATCAGCGGCTTCTTCTGGGTCGGTTAACATTTGATCTGTAGTAAGGATACCTTCCGCGCCAACACCATCTTCTTCGCCCGCTTGGCCTGTTTCAAGTGAACCTAGCACACCCAGCTCACCCTCAACCGATACGCCACAACCGTGCGCCATTTCAACCGTACGCTTAGTTACTTCAACATTGTACTCGTAGCTCATAGGTGTTTTGCCGTCTTCGCCTAAAGATCCGTCCATCATTACTGAGGAAAAGCCTAACTGGATAGAACGCTGACATACCGTTGGCGAGCCGCCGTGATCCTGATGCATACAAACAGGAATATGTGGCCATTCTTCAATGGCCGCCAAAATTAGGTGACGCAAGAAAGGCGCGCCCGCATATTTACGTGCACCGGCAGAAGCCTGCACAATTACTGGTGAGTCCGTTTGGTCAGCGGCCATCATGATGGCACGAATCTGTTCTAGGTTGTTCACGTTAAAGGCCGGTACGCCGTAACCGTTTTCGGCTGCGTGATCCAACATTTGGCGCATGGATATAAGTGCCATTTTGATTCCTCTTTATATAACGGTGTTTGAGGCCGACATGTCGACCTCAAGTAATTTTTAACTGACTGAGAACTATTCTAAATTACCCAAGGCAATTTTAATACATCAACACTGCACCATGGTTTATATGGTCGTAGACATTGTTTGCCCGCTGACTTTGCTTGAGACTCTCATTTATGCGCTCAAGCTCGGTAAGCTTACTAGGCCCGCCTGCATTATGTGCACAAGCTGATACAAAGCCGATCATGACTAAAATAGGTACAATATTTTTCATAACACACTACTACTAAAACGATGGACAAAACGCGCTATTTAGCGCGTGACTCTAACATGGCAACTGCCGGTAAAGTTTTGCCTTCTACGAATTCTAGAAAAGCACCCCCACCGGTTGATATGTAAGAAACCTTATTTGCGATATCGTATTTATCAACGGCCGCTAACGTATCGCCACCACCGGCGATTGAAAAACCGTCGCTATCAGCAATCGCTAGAGCTAACGCTTTAGTGCCTTCTCCAAACTGATCAAATTCAAATACGCCTACCGGTCCATTCCAAATAATGGTTTTGGCGCTCTTTAGCACCTCAGCCAATGCCGTTGACGACTCTGGGCCAATATCAAAGATCATGTCATCATCACTTACGTCCGCGGCACCTTTTAAGGTGGCGCTGGCATCTTCGGCGAATTTCTTGGCACACACCACATCAGTGGGCACTGGAATAGACACTTTTTCCATTAATGCTTTAGCTTTAGGCACTAAACCTTCTTCATATAGCGATTTGCCCACAGGCTTACCAGCGGCCGCAAGGAACGTGTTGGCAATGCCACCACCCACAATAATTTGGTCACACATATCCGACAAGCTTTCTAGCACTTCAAGCTTAGTGGATACTTTAGATCCACCCACTATGGCGACCATTGGACGAGCTGGGTTATCTAAGGCTTTGCCTAACGCGTCTAACTCAGCGGTTAACAATGGGCCAGCAACGGCAACCGGTGCGAATTTCGCAACACCGTGAGTAGAAGCTTGTGCACGGTGTGCAGTACCAAATGCATCCATTACAAACACATCACACAGCTTTGCGTAAGCTTGTGCTAATTCGTCGCTGTCTTTTTTCTCGCCTTTATTAAAACGAACATTTTCAAGTAACACTAACTCACCATCATTAACTTCAATACCTTGCTTAAAGTCTTTGATCAAAGGCACGTTTATGTTCAATGCCTTTGTTAAGTAGTTGGCTACTGGTTGCATTGAGAATTTCTCTTCAAATTCGCCTTCGGTAGGTCGGCCTAGGTGAGACATCACCATCACTTTTGCGCCGGCTTCGAGTGCCAATTTAATAGTCGGTAAAGCAGCACGAATGCGCGCATCGGATGTCACTACACCATCTTTAACTGGTACGTTTAAATCTTCGCGAATCAATACACGCTTGCCTTTAAGATTTTGGTCCGCCATGCGAAGTACAGTCATGCTTTTTTTCCTTTATTTTTTAACTCACCCGCGCATCAAATGCACTGGGTTAGCAATATGTATAAGTGTGTCTATATATTCTAAATTTAGTGGTGCTTGTTTAAATGCTGCAAACCATCAACCATTCGATTTGCAAATGCCCATTCGTTATCAAACCACACCAATAATTTTACCAATCGCTTCCCACTCACTCGGGTTTGAGTCGCGTCCACAATGCCGCTATGGGGATCATGATTGAAGTCCACCGACGCATGAGCTTCTTGGGTAAAATCGATAATATTTTTAAGCTGTTTATCACAGGCTTCTTTGATTAACTGATTTACTTGCTCGCCACTTGTATCGCTTTTTAGCTGCAAACTTAAATCCATCACCGATACATTTAAGGTAGGAACTCGTAAGTGCAAACTTTCAATACGGCCATCTAAGTGAGGCATAATACGCGCGATGCCTTTAGGCAGTGCCGTATCCAATGGAATAATACTCGTTACTGCGGCTCGGGTACGACGCAAGTCACTTGAATAAGCATCAATCACCGGCTGGTCGTTCATGGCGCTGTGAATGGTAGTGGTGACACCCTGTTCAATGCCAAGTGTACTGTCCAACAACGACATAATAGGCAATACACAGTTAGTACTGCATGAGCCCACCGAAACAATATTATGCTGCGCATGTAATTGTTCATGGTTCACACCTGCAATAAAGGTAAAATCAACATCTAACCCAGGCTGACTAAGTAATACTTTTTTAGCCCCTTGGGATACGTGCGAATTCAACTCACTCTTGTCTTTAAATTTACCCGTACATTCCAATACCACGTCTACCTTTAAATCTTGCCAAGGTAAATCATGGATGTTTTTTTTATGCAGAATCTTAATAGCCTGAGTTTCATGGCCATCATTGATATGCAACACATCTTCTTCAAGAGTAACCGCATGGGGAAAACGCCCATGAGTGCTGTCGTAACGCAGCATGTAATCAATAGTGTCACAGTCGGCCAGTTCATTACGTTTTGCAAATTGCGCTCATAGATGGCACGCAGCACACACCTGCCAATTCGTCCAAAGCCATTTATTGCAATTTTTAAAGCCATTAAACACTCGATTTAAAATACAAAGATGGGAGACGACCTGCCAGAATATACACCGACAGACAGCCTCCCATTTAACGTACTTAGGTTTAAAGTACGTTTTCTACTGCAGCCACTACCTTTTCGACGGTAAAGCCAAAGTGCTTCATAAGGTCGGCGATAGGCGCAGACTCACCAAACGTCTCCATGCCTACTACCGCGCCATTTAGACCAACAAACTTATACCAGTAATCTTTATGAGCCGCTTCTACTGCAACACGAGCACTGATGGCACTTGGTAATACCGATTCAATGTAAGCGGCGTCTTGCTTGCAGAACTCTTCAGCACACGGCATGGATACTACACGTACTGCTTTGCCTGCTTTTTCAAGTTCCGCGGCAGCATCCATAGCTAAGCCTATTTCAGAACCGGTGGCAATCAAGATGGCCTGTGGATTCGCCACGTCTTTTAATACGTAACCGCCTTTAGCAACCAACGCTAGAGTAGCGTCGGAGCGATCTTGGTGAGGCAGGCCTTGGCGGGAAAAGATAAGTGCCGTTGGGCCATCTTTACGCTCAATGGCTGATTTCCAGGCCACCGCAGATTCCACCGCATCACATGGACGCCAAGTGTTTAAGTTAGGCGTAGTACGTAAACTGGTTAGCTGCTCAACAGGTTGGTGAGTTGGGCCGTCTTCGCCCAAACCGATAGAGTCGTGAGTGTAAACGTGAATAGCGCGCTGCTTCATAAGCGCCGCCATGCGAATAGCGTTACGGGCATACTCCATAAACATTAAGAAGGTTGCGCCATAGGTTACAAAACCTTTGTGTAACGCAACGCCGTTCATGATGGCGCTCATGCCAAATTCACGTACGCCGTAAAACATGTAATTACCAGATGCATCGGCGGCACTAACGCCCTTGGCTTCAGGCCAAAGCGTTAAGTTAGATCCGGCTAAATCCGCAGAGCCACCTAAAATTTCAGGCAAGGCTGGCGCGAACTTTTTAATGCTGTTTTGAGAGGCTTTACGGCTAGGAATGCTTTCGCCTTTTTCCTGACATTCCTTAATGAACGCATCGGCCATGGCGCTGAAGTCAGCTGGTAGCTCATCGTTAATACGACGTTTGTATTCAGCCGCTTCATTTGGGTAAGCCGCGTCATAAGCCGCAAATTTGTCATTCCAAGCAGCTTGCGCGTTTTGGCCTTTTTGCTTGGCATCCCAACCGCTGTAAATATCGGCAGGCACTTCAAATGATCCGTGCTCCCAACCTAAACGTTTCTTAGTAAGGGCGATTTCGTCATCCCCTAGTGGTGCACCGTGGCAATCTTCTTTGCCTTCTTTGTTAGGTGAACCAAAACCAATAATCGTTTTACAGCAAATAAGGGTGGGTTTATCAGGGTTTGCTTTTGCGGTTTCAATAGCTTGTTGCACTTCTAGGGCATTGTGACCGTCTACCTTAGGAATTACCTGCCAGCCGTACGCTTCAAAGCGCTGTACTGTGTCGTCGGTGAACCAACCTTCAACTTCACCATCAATCGAGATACCGTTGTCATCGTAAAAGGCAATTAATTTACCTAGGCCTAATGTGCCAGCCAGTGAACAGACTTCGTGGCTTATGCCTTCCATCATGCAGCCATCACCCAAGAATACATAGGTGTTATGGTCAACGATGTCGTGACCTGGCTTATTGAACTGCGCGCCTAATACTTTTTCAGCCAGTGCCATGCCAACACCGTTAGCGATACCCTGACCCAATGGGCCTGTGGTTGTTTCTATGCCCGGTGCATAACCGTATTCAGGGTGACCTGGCGTACGCGAGTGCATTTGACGGAAGGCTTTAAGGTCTTCAATGCCTAGATCGTAGCCAGTAAGGTGCAATAAAGAGTAAATAAGCATGGAGCCGTGGCCATTAGACAGCACAAAGCGGTCACGGTCAGACCATTCTGGATCGGTTGGGTTGTGCTTCATGTGGTCGTTCCACAGCACTTCCGCGATGTCTGCCATGCCCATAGGGGCGCCTGGGTGACCGGATTTGGCTTTTTGCACAGCATCCATACTTAAAGCACGAATAGCGTTGGCCAATTGGCGACGATCTGTCATAAATGACTCCTGATCTAGGATATTTGAGCACGCCACGCAATAAAGAGAGGCAATGCTAGGCACGGAAAAATTTGGTGGCATATTATCCCTGAGATTGCCCATTTGGGCAATCTTCACGCAACAAACAGCGTTAAACAGTCATTTCTAAGATTGCTCATGGCCGCAAGCTTACGCCAGAGGCCTATAGCTCTGAGCTGAACGCACTCGCGCACATACAAAGTGCATGATCTAAAGCGCTTTCTCATTCACCCTCTAAACTCCTTGCACCCAAGCACAAAGACGATAATCTAGGGCCTTAATCGCTTACAAGGACAGCACTATGCGATCCATCGCCATACTCACAAGCCTATGTTTAATATGCCTACCTACATTAGCGCTTAGTGAATACGAAGCCTATTTACAACAAAACACTATGGATATGCAGGCGGCACAGAAAGAATTTCAAGACTATGTAGATGCCAACGATAAAGAGTTCATTGGTTTTTTGAAGCAGCAATGGAAAGAAGTAGACTTAGAAAAACCGCAAGTATTAGACGTTACCCCTAAGCCGGTACAGCTGCCCAAAGCGCCTAAGCCCATTGTAACCACTGAACCTGTTGCTAAGCCTAATAATACACCACAACCTGTGGTAAAAATAATACCTGTACAGACCAAACCCATCACCATTAAACAACCTGTTAAAGGCCCAGTTACTATTGCGCCTGAAAAAAACATGTTAACAATGGAGTTTGTGGGGCACGCCATTTCCATGCCCAAAGTAAACGCACGTTCACTGCGTTTTAATGAGACTCTAAGCAGCAAAAGTATTGCCCGTCATTGGCAGCTGTTAGCCAAAACCAAACACAGCCATCTAGTGAAATCCTTAAACAAACAAAAAGAAGCTCTTAATCTTAACGACTGGGCTATGGCTTTATTAGCACACAAATACGCCAAAGAAGTGGGTTTAAACGATACCAACTCACAGCAATTATTTACCTGGTTTTTATTGGTAAAAGCCGGTTACAACACGCGCTTAGCTTACAACCGTCAAGCCTTCATATTAATGCCCTCACAGCAGCCGTTATACGGCGTGACGTATTTCACCATGAAAGGGCAACGCTTCTACGCAGTAAGTTTTAATGGTAAAAAAGTGAACATGGGCCGCGCCTATACTTACACGGGCAATCACGACAGCGCGCGCAATACCCTAAACTTTGCTGGGGCCAGCGACATAACACCCTCAGGCAACTATCAGCATAAAAATCTGAGTTTCAAGTTCAATTCCCGACAACATAAAATTAAACTGGATTATGATTTGGCGTTGGTTAACTTTAGTAACACTCTGCCACAACTGGACATACAGTATTACCCACAACAGGGTTTACCTGCGCATACATCCCAGCAATTGCTTTCGCAGTTACAACCACTGATAAAAGGTAAAACGGAAGAGCAAGCAGTAAATCTATTGTTACGCTTTGTGCAAACAGCCTTTGCCTATCAAACCGATGGCCAGCAATTTAATACTGAAAACTATTTATTGCCCATTGAAACCCTTCACTACCCATACAGTGATTGCGAAGACAGGGCATCATTATTTAGCTGGTTGGTGGAGTCGTTAATTGGGTTGGATGCGGTATTGCTGGATTACCCAGGGCACATCGCAGCAGCCGTAGAATTTACAAAAATACAACGCGGAGATGTATTAAGGCATAAGGGCAAAGTGTTTAGTATTACTGACCCCACCTATATTAATGCCAGTGTCGGCATGACCATGCCGCAGTTTAAAAATACGACACCTAAAATACTAAACTTTTAATGTTCCGTAAATATAGATAGCACTCGATGAGTGCCTATCTATAAAACGCACCTTAAAGTCAGCTGGATATTTACAATAATTCACGCCTCTTTAATCAAGCCACCCATTAGGCAACAGAATATTTATTAACTCTTATCCCAGGGAAATGTTTAAATGATATTTTATCTACAACGCCTGCTGGAGCATCCTTATTATCACTGTACCAGTTTATTTCAGACAAATGACCTTGTTGTTTCATCGCTTTAAAAGTCGCTTCGGATATTTTTGTTACCCGATCTGAACGATTTTTGTGGACTACTTGGTAACCATTTTCACTCGTCATGGCAGTCTGCGTTAAATTAAAATTGAAATATGCATTAGCCAATAACTCATGAGATATCAGGTTATTGGATGCCAATATCATCCCTGGTTGTAACGTTATAACATCAATGTCGTTACATATTTTGGTGGCGGAGCTAATGATTATTCTAGGCTTATCTTGCAACGAAATTATTTCTTTAGAAGATTGATTATTAATAGCATCAATACGCTGCATGTTATGCGAACACGTCAGACTGGTTAATTCTATTACATGGTCAAAATCGCTGTCATGGCCTAGCCACTTAAGTGGCATTTTGTTCTGGGATTTTAGGCTTCGCATCTTATTTAATGGCAATGCACGACGTAACCCTGAATATATACCGGAGGTACGTAATAGTGCCAACTGAGCGGTAAGGCCAGCTGATTTCTTTGATAAAACTTGATCTGTAATAATTATATTTTTAGCAGGTATAGACTTTTCATTTACCAAATAGCGCACCATCGAATATACAAGCTTAGGATCGGTGGAATGTGGGTAACTTAATTGTTCATCCATGGTTATTTTTAATAAATATTGTTGGTCCTGTTTTATCCATTGTGTGTCAAGGGCACTATCCTTTTGATTTAAAAGGCTTACTAACTTTTCATAGTATTTATTCCAGTTATCACTTCCTTGATCATTAACCCATACGTTTGCTACTTTTCCGCTATCAATAACAGTCTGATTCAATGGAGCAGCTATACTTAAGTTTGTTAGCAGCGCACCGCCGACAATTCCGGCTGCATTTCCTGAAAATTTAAGAAAGTCACGGCGATTTATATTATCGATGACTGGTAACTGATCCCGTGTTACTTTTTTCATAAGCAATCCATTTAGTTATATAATAATTTGAAAGCTAGTCTAGGCAGTTTTATGAAAGTGTAAAAGTGTGTTTGAAAGCAGATCACTCTCAAATACTCGATGACTATTTTTGAGTACTAGCCCGTTTTCTGTAAAAGGCCTTTCGCAAGATTTTATCGTTTGAAACGAAGGTGTCTGCCGTAAATTTTCTTGCCAAGAAAGTCCTGCCTGCAAATTCGTAAAATAGTGAGATAAAGTAGCAATATCCGAATCCAGGTGTGAACCTATGTCAGGTTGCATAACAATTAAATGCCCGTTAATTTTTAAGCGACTTAGCAGGGCTTTCATAAAGGGCTTATGTTGCATTTTTGGGCAGTTGTTTAAATCGCTATACTGAGTAATAAGATCCACGGACTGAGCTTCAATTGCATTAATGGCTGCAGGGCAATATTGATTGATAGGTAAAAACTGACTTGCATAACCGGGCTGCTCACTTACTAACATGTCGGCAATTGGATCAATCACTGGATTATCAGTTAAGACCGTTGATTGCCCTGATATCGGTAACTTCTGTCTTAATTGGTCTATATGAGCGCCATTACTGGCCAGGCTTAAATGTTCATTAAAAACAATATTATTTGAGCTTTTAGACAGTAATTCATGAGTTTTTTCTGCGACAATGGCCATATACTCTTGCTCATAATAAGTTTTATGAATCATTGATTGGTCAGTGTTTTTAGATTCTATAATGGCAATTTGTAGACTCTCATATATAGCCTGATCATTATGATATAAAGACGTCAGTGTGGCTGCCTTTAACGGTAATTCTGGGTCAATAAAAGATGAATGATGACTTAAAATATATGAATTAAAAATGGCCGCTAAGTTTTTATTAGAATATATTTTTTTAAAAAAACCAATTTCTTGTATAGGCTTAGCGAGTGCCCCATGAACATACAATTGTGAAACTGGTAGATACAAAGATCCCGTACCTATGGCCTTTAATAATTGACGTTTTGACTTTTCCATTTTTTGCTCATTTATGACTACGGTCAAAATAGTAATGTTTTATACGATGACTCTCCACCCAGCGCTGCTTAATGAAGAGTCACTGTTAGTTATAGGCTATTTAAAAATGCCAAATTCTCTGCAGGAAGGTCTCTATCTGACACAGTCGCTGCAATTACAACGGGTTCATCGTGTATATAACGAGTACTGCGTAGAATAGATTTAAGTTCACGTTTAGTGTTCGCTCTAAATCCATGGCCACCGTTATAAACAGAGGGCATATTCTCATATTTCCAAGGATTTAAGCGGGTGTAGGGAAGCGCTGTCTTACCTTCATCTAAGAAGTAATCACCATCAATGAGAAATTGCTCAATGGCGTACGAACCATTATCGATAATAATAATAATCGCGGGAATATTGTAACGAACCAAAGTAGAGAACGTTTGTGAAACCATTTGAAACCCACCATCACCTGTGACTATAAGTGGTCGCTTTTTCGTAGCAAAGTAAGCGCCAGCCGTAGCCGGTGTACCTTGTCCAATGGAAAGCCAAACAGGATTGGCTAAAAAGGTGTTCTCTTGGCGCAAGGGTACATCCGCACCCGGAAAACTTGCGAGGCAAGTATCTAACCCGAAAAAAAATGATTCATCCGATTCACTAAAAAATTTATCAACGATTCTAAATATTGCATCGTGACTTAGCTCTTGTCGTTTGTGCCAATTGGCGCCTAATTTTTTATTGTATTTTTCTACCCAATTTTTACGACGGTCGCTGTAGCTAGTGGGTAACAATGAATTTGAAGGCAATGCATATTCATGTGTTTTTTCTAACTTATTTAGTTCTGTCAGTATATGTGGTAAAAATACTTGACTGTACTTTTCTTCACCTAACCGAGCTAAGCCATAACCTAATTCCACCATATTATGGTATTGGCTTTTAACTAAAAATCGATGATCAATACCGAAAATACAACCAAAAGTGATCATTAAATCTGCACTTTCAACCTCGGAAGTAATATCTGAAGGCGCTAGATCACTGTCGTACACCCCGCGAAACAAAGGATGATCTTCAGAAACAATGGACTTTGACAACATAGTTGTAAAAAATGGTATTTGCTGCTTTTCGATAAAAGCCATCGCTTGATCACTCATGTCCATTCGCACGAGTTCTGAACCTAATAAAACAATAGGCTTTTTGGATAACTCTAAGCGTAATTGAGTTTTTTCAGCTATTTCATTCAGGTATGGTGATGCCTCCGGATCAAGTCGAGAAAATGCGGCAGGGTAATCGTTTATGGATAAGTTCCAGAAATCTTGTGGAATTTCTAAATAAACAGGTCCAGATTTTTCAATGGCAGTATTAAATAGTCTATCAATAATAGCGGGGGCACTATCAACATCCGTTATCGCTTCAGCATCCAACGTTAATTTTTCAAAAACATCCAAATCGGTTCTACCATGCCCCGTAGAGTGGGCAAAAAGCACCCCGATTTCTTCTTGCAAGCGGTAGTCTTTTTCGGTGGGGCCACCATTTATAACTATATAAGGTACTTTCTCTGTTAAAGCACTTGCAACAGCGTTGGCCAAGCTTAAAGTACCGACACCATACGATACACAAACCGCACCAATGGAGCCTTGGCGACCATAACCATCTGCCATATAACCAGCTTCCAACTCGTTAACTGTAAGTATAAAATCCACGTCATCGTCAGCTTCAAGAGCGTCAACAAATCCAGAACATGACGTGCCAGGTACACCAAATACGTGCTGGCAAGAAAACTGCTTGAGACGCAGGGTGATAAATTCAGCTATGGTCATTTCCATGATGAGTACTTCTTTTTATGATTAAAGTGATTGAGAATGAATTTGTGAAACGGCGTCTACGCTAGACTCTAACGCACCCTGAATCCACGAATGGGCAAGCGAACAATGCTCGCCAGCTAGAATAAATTTTTCATCCGTTGATTTTAAATGAGCGTAATAATTACTTTGTTCGCTTGGATTAAAAAAAGCAAATGCACCTGACGTTAAACTAAAATTGGTCCAGTTCCAGCGTATAACACTTGTAATGTCGTTTTCATTTAAATGTGGATGAATCTTTTTTAGCTGCTCAATTATGAAAGGCTTAACATCTTGCTGATGTAAGGCATCTATACGTCTGGCCTGTTGCCCCCATGTGTAGGAGGCCAGTAGGTAAGCCGGTGAATTTGAAACGCTTTTGTTTTTTAGTTCTGCATTGTCGCTGGGGTACCAAGTGTGCCCTAAGCCTCCATCCCAGATACTGCCACCGCCATAGATCCCATCGCTTAGTTCCCAGAAACGCTTGCTACACTTCACCACAACCTTAGTTGAAGAGTCATAGCTAACTTGGCGCATAGCACGGCTTTTTGTATTGGAAATAACCTGATTTAAATCAATACGAGTAAGAGCCCCGAGAGGTACGGTGCAAATAACCCAATCAGAGACTACTTTCTTTTGAATTTTTGAGCTATCCGTGTAGTAAGTATTTACTTTGCTACCGCTTGGCTCAACTTTATTGACATAAGACCCTTGCAATAAAATGACTTTTTCTTTGATACTTTGATAAAGCTGCTTGGGCAATAAATCACTTCCACCCACAATTTCATCAAAACCGTCAATCCAGATTCGCTCTAATTCTTCCCTAAGATGCTCTGTGAAGGCGCTATGTAATAGCGTTCCTACTCCATACACGCTACTTAAATATTCAATGGCCTCTTGCGAAAGCCCTGCATTTTGGAATGCAGTCATTAAAGAAATTCCGTCCAATGCTTGAATTTTTGGGGTTTTAAAAGTTGTATTATATAAATCTTTTATTTCAGCCTCAGATAAAGCGTCAACCACAGAGGTTACAGCGCTTTCCCACATGTCATCAGCCGACATGCTCTTTTCATTTAGACTTAACTGAAACAGTCCTTTAAGGCTCTCTAATCCTTGTTGATTGCGCTGTACCCGAGTGTTGCGAATATAGGCCCAACACTTATCATTTTCTTGAACAAATTTTCGAAATGTTAAACCTTGCTCCTGAGCATAGAGTCTAGTCAATGTATGACTGGTAGGGATACGCATAGCCCCCAACTCTATATACATAGAATTGGTAGATTCAATATTTTTATCCCTGAAAGTTCGAACTCGACCACCAATATGAAAGCTATCTGCTTCAATTAATGTAACTTTATAACCCAGTTTTGTTAATTCACTAGCACAGCTTAAGCCAGCCATTCCCGCACCTATAATAACAACATGCTGTGACTGGTTGGCTATAACAGGCTTCGCTCTTAATTGCTTAAGCTGTTTTAAATATTTTTGTGCACGATCCATTACTTTACGCCGTTAATTGTATTAATTTTAAATAACCATGAAATCCAACAGTATTGATACAAGATCTTTCGGGTGGGTAAGCATAGGAACATGGCCACTATCGATAGTGCTGGTCTTAACAGTTTTTAATTGTTTTTGGATTTTCACTTGTGACGCTATAGATATTATTTTGTCGCGCTTTGTGAAAATATAGAATTTTTTGATCGCTAAAAACTTTGCAGAGTCATTACTCACAACTCCATCAGCGATGTACGCTGGCTCACTTACAGAGGAGGCTAAAATAGTTTCTCGTTGTGATGGATCACTGCCTGAAGAAAACGACTCTATGAATGCATTTTCATTATTAATTATCATTAGACCTGTAGCCTCATCATAACCAACGCCTTTATAGTAATTCGCTTCATCTTCCTTACTTAATTTGTCAAAAGGTTTCTCGCCTTTTAAGGGTGAAACCGATGCGAGATAAATAATACGATCAACCTCTACAGTTGGACATATCGATTGCGCATGATTCACCACTGCACCACCCTGACTGTGAGTAACAAAGGTAATCTTACTATTTATCTTACTAATAGCGTTGCATAAGTATTTGGCTGACGAGTTTAAGGTGATGTCTTTAGGGTTTACTTTATCTTTACGACCTGGAAGGTTAATGGCCATACTACTATAGCCCTTTTCGTTCAGGTCAAACTCTACTTTTTCCCATGATTTTGCTGTTAAATGTGCACCATGTACAAAAACAATAACAGAATCATTTGCTACCGACAGAGCCGAATTACTGAATGATAAAAATGTAGACGTAATAAAATATAGTAACGTTGTCTTTAGTAACATACTAAGCTTTGATTGCTGCATCGTGTATCCCTTAAAAGATTTCTGTAAAATTATTTTAAATTGGTGAACTTAATGGCGAAATAACATTATTAAAAATCAAATAACTACCAATGCCAATCAATGAAAATGACGATATACCTGTAATTATTCTCGTTGAAATAGCATTATTTTTACTAAGATTAAGCAAGTAACCCCCTGCGATTCCAAACATAATATCTATGGGTAGGGCCGTAGCAGGAACTATCATTGAAACCAAAATTGCTTCGTGCGGCTGATAATTTCCGATGATTAATAAACCGGATAATATAGAGGTGTAAAAAAGTATTGTTTTAGGATTTAGGAATTCAACGAGCACGCCCTGACGATAGTAGTTAGCCATAGACTGTTTTTTTAAAATCACATTATTACTTTTATTGTCTTCAGCTGGCCTTGAAAATCCAGAAACCCCTAAATAAATAACATATACGCCCCCTAGCAGGGCAATCAAGAGACTAAGAGTTCGACTAGCAGATACTAAGGCAGTAACACCTACGCCAGCCAAGAGAGCATGCACGACACTACCAGAGGCTAATCCAAGGGCTGAAAATATAGCCGCCGACTTACCATTTAATGCGCCTATTGAGCTCACAAAAAATACGGATGGACCAGGAGAAGCATTAAATAAAATAGCCACTAGCGTAAATGACAATATCGAATTTACATCCATGAAAATTCACACCTAAATACTTCAATAATTATAACGATTTAAAAAATCAGATAATTTTATGGGTGAGATTCTATATATAATTTTATTATTAAAAAATACTAACAATTCATTATATTCACATGATAACTAGATCACATTATTTCTCACCGCCCATATATGTTTACACCTTAATTATTACAGATATATTACATTTCTAAATATAACTATCAATTACTAGCCATACATATAAATCACCATCCATATAACCAATAAACACTCATTAACTTTAACAGCCTTACAAAGTCATCATTTAGAAATAGTAAACATAAGTAAATTTAAAATACCTACTACACATAAATGGCAGTCATACAATTTAATAAAAACAGTTACACATATTTATAGGATGGAAATACAAGTATATTTTAGTTATTTATAACTAAAATAATTGTTAACTTTTCTGTTTTTATGTGGAAAGGTGTGTGCAATACATGAAGCGCAGTGAGTTTTGTAAATGAAGTAACAAATAACATTAAATCTATTTCAGAAATACACAGGCCAGTGGAGTGCTAAATATTTTGAGCAACATGGGCTAACAGAATCGTACATACATAAATTACAACCCCCTACCCTTTAGAATAAAAGGAACATGCGATAAACCGACTACAGCTCTTTCCGAAAAAAGCCTTGACGATAAAGCTAACGGTCAAAAAATTAATACCTAGGACTGTTTCTTGCTCATTGAGACACTGCTGCCCGTACAGGCATTGCCAAATCAAAGCTTCATTCTTTAAGAGTTGTTAGTTGGGCTGGGTCACACTGACACATTGCAGTACGTAGTAGATTTCTAGAGGAAAGGTACTCGAACAGAAATACTAATTGTTTAATCCATTTTAGAATACCACTTTCATTTTGAGTGGCATTCTAGTGATGAATATACATAGGCAGAAAAGGTGTTCAATTACTAGGCAGCACCGGGAAACCACTCAAGGTTGTCTCTGCCGTTTGGTTGTCTCGGTTATATTGAGTCGCGCTCTTTTCAGGCTGCATCACCATCATGCCGGATATAATCACACCAAAAAGGCCCATGAAAAACAGCAACCCCAGTACATTCTTCTTATCCATGATCAATCCTCTTACTAGTCCGTTATCATTATTATTATCGGCTCCGGTTCACCATACTTGATCTATTGGTGAAATATCAAGCTAACCCTCTGTCTATTTCAATATATTTTGAAATAGACTTGCGAAGAGCCATATTCACTGCTACATTTCGAAAATGCTTAATATCAATCCTAATATCAACCTACAGCTCACACTGAAAGCCTGCTCTGACCCTATTCGGTTGCAGATACTCAGGTTATTGAAGCGAGATTCACTCACCGCCAGTGAATTAGCGTTAGTGCTGGATATAAAGCAGTCTGCTTTAAGTCACCACCTTAAAATCATGACCCAAGCTGCGTGGCTTAATACTCGTCGTGAAGGCAATACCCTGTTTTATCGTCGACATATGAATACCGACCTTAATGTGGCACCTGTGCAGCAAAGTATCCTCGCTTGCTTAGATAACGATGACTTAGATGAAAGTGCGCAGACCACACTCAGTGCTATTCGTCATGCTCGCCAGCAAATTGGGGCAGCCTTCTTTGAAAGCCACGTTCATGAATTAGATTCCGTCACCGATCGCATTGCTGGTTACAAACACTATAGTGACGCCATTCAAGATGCTCTAAAGCGCAGCCCGTTGAAAACACATCAATCGGCACTTGAAATCGGCCCAGGGGACGGTGGTTTTTTACCTTTCCTAAGTGAGCAGTTTGAGCAGGTTTACGCATTGGACATTGCCCAACCCATGCTGGATCTTGCCAAAACCCAAGTTAAAGACTTGGAAAACATTGAATTTATTCACGGTGACATTAAAACGGCCCTACAGGAAAATGTACACGCAGACCTAGTAGCGTTAAATATGGTGCTTCACCATATTGCCTCTCCTGCTGAATTTTTAGCGCAATGCTGGGAAATTTTGAACAACGAAGGCCTGCTCTTGATAACCGACCTATGTGCGCACCAACAAGATTGGGTAAGAGAAGCTTGCGGTGATTTTTGGATGGGGTTTGAGCCCGACGAATTACTAGGCTGGGCTAGACAGTTAGGATTTGAAACACAGGAACCGGTACTAGTGGGCCTTAAAAATGGCTTTCAAATTCAGATCCATGTCCTTAGAAAAAAAGAGTTAGAGAACAATAGCTAGAAAAACTATAAAACAAATCAGTAAACGATAATGAATGCCTTAATGCTGTAACTGCATCAAGGTAAAAATTTGCACTACTATAAAAGACTAAAGGAGAATACGAATGAGTGAATATTCAATTTTTACTTCTGAATCGGTTTCCGAAGGACATCCGGATAAAGTGGCCGATCAAATATCCGACGCGGTTCTGGATGCTATTATTGCTCGCGACCCTTATGCGCGTGTGGCCGTAGAAACACTGGTAAAAACCGGTATGGCCGTTGTGGCAGGTGAATTAACCACCTCATGCTATGTAGACCTTGAAGATATCGTGCGTAATGTAATCACTGGTATTGGCTACAACAGCTCTGAAGTTGGTTTTGACGGTGCTACCTGTGCCGTATTAAACGGCATTGGAAAGCAGTCTCCCGATATCAATCAGGGCGTTGATCGCCAAAAGCCGGAAGACCAGGGCGCAGGCGACCAAGGGTTAATGTTTGGTTACGCTACCAATGAAACGCCTAACCTTATGCCGGCTCCTGTTTATTACGCACACCTATTAGTAGAGCGTCAGGCTGAACTGCGTAAAAACGGCACCCTTCCATGGTTACGCCCTGATGCTAAATCTCAAGTGACCATTAACTATGAAGGGGACACACCTAAAGTTGATGCCGTTGTATTATCAACGCAACACGACCCTAGTATTTCATTAGAAGATTTACGCGAAGCGGTTTTAGAAAATATTATTAAGCCAGTCATCCCAAGCGAATGGTTACACAGCGATACCCTTTACCACATTAATCCTACTGGTAACTTTGTTATTGGCGGACCTGTTGGTGATGCCGGTTTAACAGGCCGTAAGATTATCGTTGATACATACGGTGGTATGGCTCGTCATGGTGGCGGTGCATTCTCAGGCAAGGACCCCTCTAAGGTTGACCGTTCGGCAGCCTACATGGGCCGTTACGTAGCTAAAAATATTGTGGCAGCAGAACTGGCTGAGCGCTGTGAAATTCAAGTGTCTTACGCCATTGGTGTAGCCGAACCCACTTCTATTTCAGTAAACACATTTGGTACCGGTAAACTTACCGACATTGAATTGGCCAAGGTTATTCGCAGTGTTTTTGATTTGCGTCCTTACGCCATTCAAAACCAGCTAGAGTTATTAAATCCTATGTACCAGATTACCGCTGCCTATGGTCACTTTGGTCGTGAGCCGTATGAAGCTACGTACAATTATGAAGATCGTGGTGAACAGAAAACCAAAACCTTCACCGCTTTCACGTGGGAACGAATCGACAAAGTGGATGCATTAAAAAGTGCAGCTGGACAATAAGTTTTTAAACTAACAATATTTTAAACACATACCTTTACCAAGGAAACCAACATGAGTTTTACCGATTATAAAGTTGCTGCTAAAGACGCCCAAGCATTTGAACTAGATGCTGCTTGGGGTCGTAAAGAAATTGATATCGCTGAAGGTGAAATGCCGGCGCTAATGGCATTGCGTACTAAGTACAAAGCCGAACAGCCTTTGGCCGGTGCCAAAATAATGGGCTGTATTCACATGACCATTCAAACTGCGGTACTGATTGAAACCTTGGTTGACCTGGGGGCTGAAGTTCGCTGGTCTTCATGTAATATTTTCTCAACACAAGATCATGCTGCAGCAGCTGTTGCCGCGGCGGGCGTTCCAGTATTTGCTTGGAAGGGCGAAACTGAAGAAGAATTCTTATGGTGCATCGAACAAACTATTTTAGCCGAAACTGGTTCAAGCACAGTATGGGATGCCAACATCATTCTTGATGACGGCGGCGATCTAACTGAAATGGTGCACAACAAATACCCACAAATGCTAAGCGCCATCAACGGTATTTCTGAAGAGACTACTACCGGTGTTCACCGTTTATTGGAAATGATGGAAAAAGGCGAATTAAAAGTTCCAGCCATCAACGTCAACGACGCGGTTACCAAATCTAAAAATGATAACAAGTACGGCTGTCGTCATTCTTTAAATGATGCAATCAAGCGTGGCACCGATCACCTATTGGCCGGTAAAAAAGCCTTAGTAATTGGTTACGGTGATGTGGGCAAGGGTTCTGCACAATCCTTAAACCAGGAAGGCATGATCGTTAAAGTAAGTGAGATCGATCCGATCTGTGCCATGCAAGCTTGCATGGACGGCTTTGAAGTGGTTTCTCCGTACATCAATGGTGTAAACACGGGCACTCTTGAGGGCATCAATACGGAATTGCTAAGCAAGACTGACTTGATCGTAACCACCACTGGTAACGCTGATGTATGTGACAAGAACATGTTGCAAGCACTTAAGTCTCGCGCCGTAGTATGTAACATTGGTCACTTCGATAACGAAATTGATACCGCTTTCATGCGTGAGAACTGGGAATGGCAAGAAATCAAGCCACAGGTTCATAAGGTTGTACGTGACGCCGCAACTAACGACCACTTAATTCTTCTTTCTGAAGGCCGCTTGGTAAACCTAGGTAATGCAACGGGTCACCCAAGTCGTATTATGGATGGTTCTTTTGCTAACCAAGTATTGGCGCAAATGTATTTGTGGGATGCTAAATTTGCTGATCTTGACGCCGACAAAAAAGAAGCGAACATCTACGTTAAAGTATTGCCTAAAAAGCTAGACGAAGAAGTAGCCGCGGACATGGTAGCTGGTTTTGGAGGCGTATTGACTCAGTTAACACAAGAGCAAGCCGATTACATCAGTGTACCGGTTGAAGGCCCTTACAAGCCTGAAACATACAAGTACTAATACAGACGTTAAAATAAGCGGCCAAACCTTTACCAAGTGTTTGACCGCTTTAAAAAATACGCCCACCATAAGTGGGTGACTCTTTTATTGTTTAATGAACGCATTACCAGCTCGAGGCTCCTTTGATGGATGATTTCCGTTTAAGTTTTGAATTCTTCCCCACTAAGACGGAAGAAGGCACTAAAAAATTATTCAATACGCGTGATACTTTAGCTAAGCTAAACCCAGATTTTTTCTCTGTCACCTATGGTGCCGGAGGTTCTACCCGTAACAATACTATTGATATTGTTACCAACATTAACAACCAAGGCATCTCTGGCGCCCCCCATTTATCCTGCGTGGGTGAAAGCCGTGATAGCATTAAAGAGTTGTTAAACCATTATGCACAAAACGATATCAATCGAATTGTAGCATTACGCGGTGATTTGCCTTCTGGCATGGCCGCCAGTACCGGTGAATTAACCTACGCCAATGAATTGGTTGAGTTAATTAAACAAGAGCATGGCGAAAAATTTCATTTAGAGGTGGCCGCTTATCCTGAAATGCATCCTCAAGCCAGTAACTTTGAAGCAGACTTATTAAACTTTAAACGTAAAGTGGATGCCGGTGCCGATAGCGCCATTACTCAGTATTTCTTCAACATCGACAGCTATCTGCATTTTGTTGATCGCTGTTTAGACATGGGTATAGAAACACCTATCTATCCGGGCATTATGCCCATCACCAATTATACTAAACTGGCTCGCTTCTCTGATGCTTGCGGCACTGAAATCCCCCGTTGGATTCGTAAACAACTAGAAGCTTATGGTGACGACACGCAAAGCATCGAGAAATTCGGTGAAGAAGTTATCACTATGATGTGTGAAGATTTGGTAGAAAACGGCGTGCCGGGCCTACACTTTTATACCTTAAACCAATCAGCGCCATCACTTAAAATTTGGAACAACTTAAATTTATGGTAGCCAGTGGCGCCTTTAATTTGGGGCACGTCTATTAATAGAGGTACCCTTAAGTAATTTAAACGGGCATTGCCCGTTTTTTTTGATATGCAACATGTGTGAATAACATTTATGCGAATACCTAGAATTTATACTCCTCAAGCCCTTAACGAAAATTCATTGGTTGAATTAGACGATTCGGCAGCCAATCATGTTGCTAAAGTATTGCGCATGAAAACTGGGCGTGCGTTATTCATTTTCAACGGCGAGACACAAAGTCACTTTGAAGCGAATGTAGCCAGTGTTGATCGTCGGCTTGTATCTATCCAGTTAGGTGATCAAATACCCACTCAATTAGAGTCGCCTCTGCACATACATTTAGGACAAGCCATATCTAAAGGGGATAGGTTTGAGTTTGCCATTCAAAAGGCCGTTGAACTGGGTGTAAATGAGATTACACCCTTATGGACCGAACACTGCGATGTAAAGCTTAATAGTGAACGACTTGAAAAAAAAATGCGCCAGTGGCAGCAAATTGCCATCGCAGCCTGCGAGCAAAGTGGTCGAGATATTGTCCCTATTATTCACCCGGCAATTCAGCTGAATCCTTGGTTAAACCAGGTTGAAGCTGATGAAAAATGGGTATTAGACCCTAGGGGTACAACTCAGAAAAGTGCTGATATTGTTAAACGTGCTTGTATCTTAGTGGGCCCAGAAGGAGGCCTAAGTGACGCTGAAGTCTCCTTAGCATGCGATAACTCATTTAAGGCAAAGCTAATTGGCCCAAGGATATTACGAACTGAAACGGCAGCGCTAACGGCGCTGTGTTTAATGCAGGATTTATGGGGAGATTTTTAAAAGGGTTTGATATTAGGGGCATAGGCCCCTAATTATTTATTACTGATTTTTACTGCCAGTTCTCATCAAGGATAGCCGCTTCGATTGCATCTAAATCTGGCACGATGGCATAACCCGTCTCTAAGGTGACCGATAACTTTTGACCCACCACCAACGTGGTATTTAAATTCTCTTTAATGGCTGCTTCCTCTAACTTAATAAGACTTGGAATACCTTGTACTACGACACCAAAAAAACGTAACGCACCACTGTCTCCATTAGGTGCATTTACTACCGCTATTCGTAAGTCTTGCCCCGGAACACCAATTTTTTGACCACAGAAATTTTCGTAAGAGACAACCGGTATCATAGTACCGCGCCACTCCATTGTTCCCAGTATCCAATCTGCTTCTGCCTGACTAGGAGTGGGCTCTTGGAATGCAATTAGTTCCGCCACGGTAACGTTTGGCAATATTAAGCGCCCACCCTGCACAGGAATTAATAAACAAGGTAACACATCATTTTCGTTTTTTTCACCCGTTATTTGCTGCATGTGGTATCCCCTTTATTTCCCATGCTCTTATCTTGAACATGCTGAATGTTTAGTTCTTGTGTTTGAATATATTTAACTAAATGTTCGGCTAATTCTCTGGGCGCCCCACTGAAGTTAACCGCTCCAGTTTCGCGACTTGAGTCCGGCATAGCTGAACTGGCACAACTTTCACTGCTTTGCGCCCAAATTTGTATTGCTTCACTACACTCGTTTTTAATCAGCGACTGAACTGCTTCAGCTCCATCGTTACCCATACCGCTAAATAAAATGACGCCCGAATTTTTAAATGCACGCTGCATATTTAGAATAAGTTGATCCACAGATGGACCGTATGGACCAGGCCACTCATGCTCACAAACCTTCACTTGGCCCGCCATGAACGTCACTTCTCTTTCAGCCGGTACAATCAATACTTCGCCATTATGTAAGCTCATACCATCGCTTGCTACCATCAATTTAAAATGGGAGTGGCGGGCTAACACACGGGCTAGCACAGGTACAAACTGAGCATCAATGTGCTGGCCATAAACAAACGCCACTGGAAGACCATCAGGAAGTGCGTCTAGGAACTCTTTAACCGCTTCAGGTCCGCCCAATGAGCTTCCCAGTGTCCATATATATTTAGCTTTAGCACCCGGGTTTATATTGATGTTTTGAGGTAGTGAAAGAGCTGGCGTGACTGCAGAGGATTTTTCAATTAAATTTAAGCTGGCAGCATTTTTTTCGTGTATTAAATCCGTGCCAATTAACTGCTTAAGTTTACCGTAGAGTCGCTTTTCCCATTTAGGATAATCTTTATGCTGTTTGGTCGGCGCTGCCTCAAAACCAAGCAGTACCGGTTGCTCAATATCAAAAAAAGCATCCAGTAAAGTATCGTCTTCACGTAAATCAACTAACCAAGCCGAGACGTGTTGATCTAGCCCCTGATCACGCAATACCTCCGGATTGAAGCACACCACTTCACAACCGAAATCTTCCATAGCACTGCGTAATCTGTGTTGCTGTAACGAGTCTTCAGCAACCACGCCTAGCTTCATGTTGCCACTCGTGTCACTGACGCTTGCCCAGTATTGTATTGATAGAACCCAACAGTTTTTCTTCTTGGAATGGCTTGCCCATGTAGTCGGTTACGCCAATGCTCATTGCTCTTTCTTTATGTTTATCACCGGTTCGGGAGGTAATCATAATAATAGGCACTTCTTTGAGCCTAGAGTCATGGCGCATTTGTGTGGCCACTTCAAAACCATCCATTCGCGGCATCTCAATATCAAGCAACATCACATCTGGGCGGTAATCTTGTAGAATTTCCATTGCGTCGACACCATCTTTCGCGGTGCGCACTTCCATACCATGACGCTCTAGCAGGCGAGTTGTTACCTTACGTACAGTTACTGAATCATCCACCACCAATACAGAGGTAACACTATCTTCCAGCAAGTGCTGTAAATGTGCTTCTTCTTCATGCTCAATGGCAATATGTTCTTTGTACTCAAGACTATGTACATGACGCATCATATTAGGTAAATCGAGGATGATTACAACGCTACCATCTCCTAGAATAGTACCGCCCGATACGCCGACGACCGAACTAAATTGTGGCCCCAATGCTTTTACTACGATTTCTCGAGAACCCATCAGCGTATCCACTTGAACGGCTGCTGGCTGCCCACCACGAACCAAAACCACTGGCATCGACGTGTTGCCTTCTGGTAACCGAACCTGTGCATCATCACGCAGTAGAGTGCCTAAATATTCAAGTGGGTAATCGCGGCCGGCATATTGATAAACAGGTTTATCTTGCTTATATAATTCCTGCAAACTGTCGACACTAATACGTACAATACCTTCAATGCTGTTCAGTGGGATTGCGAAAAGTGAATCCCCAACCTTGGTCATAAGCGCGCGATTCACAGATACCGTAAACGGTAAACGGATGACAAATTCAGAACCTTTGCCTTCTACTGAATTGATGGTAATACTGCCACCAACTTGCTTGATTTCGCTGTTCACCACGTCCATGCCGACACCACGGCCGGATATTTGTGTCACTTTTTGCGCGGTACTAAAACCTGCATGTAAAATAAACTGCAATAATTCTTGATCGCTAATTTGTTCAGTGGCCAATAACAAACCTCGTTCAACGGCTTTAGCGCGAACAGCTGCAAGGTTAATACCGGCACCGTCATCGTTAAGCTTTAGCACTACATCGCCGCCGTCGCGGAATAAACTAAGGGAAATACTCCCCACTTCAGGTTTGCCTGCCAAGCGTCGACCGTCATCACTTTCTAGGCCGTGATCAACTGCGTTTCTTAACATGTGCTCAAGAGGTGAAATTAATCGCTCAAGAACGCTTCTGTCCATTTCACCTTCAGCATTGTTTACCTGAAGCTCAACTTGTTTGCCCAGTTCTTGACTCACCTGACGAACGATACGACGCAGGCGGGGCACCAAGCGGCTAAACGGTACCATGCGTGTTTTCATCAAGCCTTCTTGTAGCTCGGTATTCACGCGCGATTGCTGTAACAATAATGTCTCAGCATCACGGGTTTTATCTAGTAGGGTACTTTTTAAATCCATTAAATCCGACGCCGATTCCACTAACGATCTAGACAGCTGCTGCAGCTGACTATAACGGTCCATTTCTAGTGGGTCGAAGTCTTCATAACTTGGCCCATGTCGCTCCTGACGGAACAACACTTGAGCTTCGGTTTCGATATCTAGGCGTCGTAACTGATCTTTCAGTCGATCAAGCGTGGCGTCCATTTCTTCTAGGGTAAAGGCAAAATCGGTTACTTGGTTTTCCAAACGGCCACGAGAAATAGATGTTTCACCTGCCAGGTTTACTAAGCCATCTAAAAGCTCAGCGGGCACCTTTATCATTTCTTGAGGTTGCGAACGACGACTGGCATCCTCTTGAGCCGTGGCTTTTTGTGCATCTGTAATAGCACGCAAGGGCACTACGTTACTGTTGGTAGTATCAGGTGATTCAGGCTGTGAAGGTTCACCCACCGCTGGAGCGGGCGCTGTCACCACTGGCGATTCAAGCAAAGCGCCTTCTTGGGCTCCTTGTTTTAACCACAATACAACGCTATCAATCCGACTAGCGATGAAGTCGTATTGAGAGTGCAGGGAAGTAAATAACTGAGCATCTGCACTTTCTTTACTAACTAAGCGAGACTGTAATTCGCTTTCCATATGGTGGGCTAGCTCGCCAATCTCTTTAAGGCCGGCCATAAATGCGCCACCTTTAAGAGTATGCAGAACCCTTTGAATAGCTTCGTTATGATCACTATTATCAGGCTCTTCTTGCCATTTCTGAATAACGCCATCTAATTCAGCCATGAGCTCTTCAGCTTCATCCATGAAAATTTCAGCCACTTCGGCATCGGCTTCAATGGCCATATCGGTAACGGCAATAGATTCTGGCTGATCGGCAGCCACTTCTTGTTGTGTACTAACGTCTACCTGAGTCGTTTCAATCGTTGAATCTGGTAACTCTAATGATTCACCTGCAATGAATAGTTCAATAGCGGTAATAAGCTCTGGTGCTGACTTTGCGCTGGATCCAGAGATTAACGTTAACACCATGTCTTCTAAACGGTCGTGACACAATACGAGTAAATCAAATAGCTGGTCATTAACCGTAAGTCGCCCAAGGCTCAACCCTTCGTATAATTCCTCAAGTTCATGTGCCAAATCACCAATGGCATTAATTTCAGCCATGCGAGCACCACCTTTAAAGGTGTGCAAGTCTCGCTGTAATTCGGCAACTTGAAGTAGGTTGTTGCGGTCTTTTTTCCACTCAAGCAAAGAAGTACTTATGGACTCAATAAGCTCTTGCGCTTCCTCAAGAAATATTTCCAGTAATTCAGGGTCAATTTCACTTTGCTCAGGCTTAATTTCTAGCACGACTTCCGGTAAAACCAGTTCGATTTCATCATCTAATGATGATTCCAGTGGCGGTACATTAACAACTGCAATACTGCCCGATAACTCAGCTAGTAACGCTTTATCTTGAACGATGGCCTGGCTTGCAGCCACCATATCCATCATATTTAAAAGGCCTTCTAAACCTTCTTTTATGGCATCTATAAATGGATCATCGGTTGCTGTACTTTGATCTATCACCGATTGATACGCCGTTGTAAGCGCTTCACACAGGTCTACAATAGGCAATAGGTCTGCCATCGCCGCCCCTTTTTCAAGGGTTTGAATCTCATCAATAATAGATATTAAAAGAGTGCTGTCATCAGGCTGCTTTTGCCAACGCTCAAGCATATTTTCAACATCCAGCAATATATCCATGCCTTCCGACAAAAAGATGTTAAGTACTTGAGGGTCTACGCTATTGTTGCCACTGGTACCTAAACGCTGATGAAAATCAGCAATAAGTTGCTGAGAAAGCCTTTGTACATCGGCCGTTAAATCTTCACTGCCAGCAATTTTAGCAAAAGGTGTTGTGGTTAGTTGCTTAAAACCATCATCGATTAAATCTTTACCACGAATAAATAAATGAACGATTTCGGCCGACATTTCCACATGATAGGCACACAGATCTTTTGAGAAGTTCTCAAGAGATGCGGCGATATCGGCAATAGGCTCAATGTGAGCCATATGTGCACTGCCTTTAAGTGTGTGCAAAGCACGCTGTAACGTGTCCCCGATAGGTGTGTTGTAGTCTTCTTGCTGAGCGGTTTCAATAAACTCTTGCAGCACTTTTATATGGCTTTCAATTTCAGAGCTAAAAACCTCTAACAAAGCAGAGTCCAGTAACATTTCGTCACTGTCACTTACTTCAGGCAGTGAAGGTGTTATCTCAACTACATTGCTCTGTGTATCAATGAGTGTAGGAAGTTCTGGAGTTGTTTCAGTCTGCTCCTGTGAGCTTAACGATTGCCAAGCTTCTACATCGTTGCCTGCTGATATATTATTGGCATATTCCTGTATGGCTAAAATATCCACGTCGCTTGCGCGTCTTTGCTCATAAGCACTAATCAATGCAGGTATTTGCTCAACCATGTATTCAACGATGTCAATAAACGGCTGGCTCATATCTATTGTTTTATCTAACAGACGATT
>MAAA01025560.1_pt1 | contig 27607 bp, 18 predicted proteins | sample 1115971 | NCBI WGS metagenome assembly MAAA01 (sample SAMN04961123, study PRJNA320927) | seawater metagenome | isolation source: sample BD02T6 sea water enriched with oil for 6 days | place: USA:Gulf of Mexico | collected 2013-07-27 | reverse complement strand
GAAACCGTAGTGGTACCCAAAACGGAAGTAAACATAGATGAAGAAAATAATAGGATGTTTGTATTTGCACCAGGAGTGTCTTTAGACGAGATAGTAAAAGCAGTTAATGAAGTGGGGGCGGCACCGGGAGATTTGATGGCTATATTAGAGGCGTTAAAGCAAGCAGGGGCTCTTAATGCCGAGTTAATAGTGATTTAATGAATACTAACAAAACAAAAAAAACTGAATTTAAAAAGCTACAAACAATAAATGACGAAATAAATGGGTTGGCAGATGGCTCTAGCCTTGCGACGTTGGATCATAAACTGGAATTACGACAAAAATTATTGGAATCAATTTTTATTGATTACAAAACTGAATTTGATGAGCAAGATATCGCTTTTTTAAAAAATATTGTTAAGGATAATGAATCCATGCTAAAAATCATGGAAGAAACTAAGAAATCTAAAAGTGATACTATTATAAAAACAAAAACACGCAGTAAGCGGGTAAAAATATACACAATAATAGCACAGCAAAAATAAAGCTTTGTTAGCTGTTAATACTGAAGCAGCTTATGCCGACAATAGCGTAGTAGCTTGCTGAAAGCGAAGAAATCAATACAAGTTATTCGTGTGCAGCACACACCTGCAATATGAGTAGCTGCTGTTTATGTCGATATTCAACGATTTTTTGCCGCTTTTTTGCCGCTTTAAAATAAAAATGTAGCCTATCCAATGAATATTCTCAGCTAATACACGCCCAAAGCTGCGATCTCCAATTCTGGCCCAAGCTTTGCACCTTCTAATAATAATTGTGTTATAAACGTGGCCGGGATATGAATAACTTAAGTAATACCTATAGCTACAACGATCTAGCCTCGTTAAATTCCATTACACAGGTGGGAAAAAAAGATGAGGCGCAAGCCTTAAAAGAAGTGGCTAAGCAATTTGAATCTATGTTTGTGGGCATGATGTTAAAAACCATGCGTGAGGCCAATGCTGTATTTGAAGAAGGGAACCCGTTAAGCAGCAATGAATCAAAATTTTATCGTCAAATGTTTGATGATCAATTGGCATTGTCCTTAAGTAAGGGAAAAGGAATGGGGTTAGCCGATACCCTATACCGCCAATTAAAGCAGCAGTTTGATGTAAAAGAACACGCAAAAGACAATGAAAATAAAGAATATACTAATCAAGGGTTTAGCTTAAATAACAAGATCAATCCGTTCACGCTTTCTGAGCCAGTGACTTCACTACCTATACCTGTAGATGCATCTTTTGAGCTTAAGTTTAATAAGCCAAAAACCGTTGAGCCAACATCTGCCAGCACACCAATAAATACACCAATAAATACAGCAATTCAAATCAATGAAGTAAATAATACTAAGACCGATGACGCGTTGAAAAAAGTATTAGCTATACACACTACTAATAAAACGCTTAGCTTGGATGTGACTAACAAAAAAGAGTTAACTCAAATTTCTACAGGTAAAGTACAAAAACAGTCTGGGTTTAAATCCCCGCAGGATTTTGTTAATTCCATTTGGCCTATCGCACAAAAAGTAGCCAGTGATATGAAGGTAGAGCCTAAGGCTATAATTGCTCAGGCAGCATTGGAGACTGGCTGGGGTAAACATATTATTCACCAACCAGACGGAAAAAATAGCCATAACTTATTTGGTATTAAAGCCGATCGTCGCTGGGATGGTGAGGTGGCTAAAGTGAGCACATTAGAATATAAAAATGGAATAGCCAAAAAAGAAGTAGCGCCTTTTAGAGTATATGATTCGTACGAATCAAGCCTTAAAGATTATGCGCACTTTATTAAAAATAGTAGTCGTTATAAGGAAGCAGCTCAACAAGGAAGTAGTATACAAGGCTACAGCGAAGGACTACAAAAAGGCGGCTACGCGACCGACCCAAATTACGCCAATAAGATACAGCGAATAGCGGCAGGCGATGTACTAAATAATGCCATTAACCAGGTGAAAAGAGGTTAAGCATGGCCGACATTTTAAATATTGGCATATCAGGGTTAAAAGCTCATCAAACCGCGTTATCAGTTACCGGTCATAACATCGCCAATGCTGATACTGAAGGATATAGCCGACAAAAAGTCAGCATTGTAAACAATACCCCGCAATTTTCGGGTGGTATTTGGTTGGGGTCGGGGGCTATGGTTGAAGACGTTAGCCGAATATATGACCAGTTTTTAGTAGGGCAGCTGCAAAAAGACACAGCCACATATAATTATTTTGAAACCCTTTCTAGTAATGCAGGTCAGGTGGATAAGCTACTCGCTGACCCCAGTACAGGGATTCAGCCAGGCATAGAAAGTATGTTTGGGGCTTTTCAATCGGCCATTGATGACCCTAGTTCGTTACCCGCTCGACAGGTTGTATTGAGTGAGTCGCAGGGACTGGTAGACCGGTTTCACTCTATACAAAGTCAATTGAGTGATTCAAACAATATTATTAATGGTCAATTGGGCGCTATGGCCTCACAAATTTCTACGTTAGGAGAGTCAATAGCCGAGTTGAATACTCAAATTCAGTTTGCAACATCTAGCGCAAACGGTAATGCACCGAATGATTTATTGGATAAACGCGATCTTGCCATAAAGACGTTAGCCGAACTTATTAGTGTTTCTGTGGTTGAACAAGATGGTCAGGTAAACGTTTCTATTGGTAATGGTCAATCGTTGGTAATTGGGAATGCATTCAATAAACTTTCAACACAAAGTGGCGCTAATGATCCCACTCGTGATGATGTTGTCTTTACGGTTAATGGGGTAGTTCAGGTTATTACCGCTCAAATGGATGGTGGTCAAATGGGCGGGCTACTGGATTACCGTACCGACGTTTTAGACCCGGTAACTAATCAGTTGGGGCGTATGGCGGTGGCCTTACAATTGAATATAAATGAGCAGCACGCGCTGGGTATAGATATAGATGGTCAGGCAGGCGGCTTGTTTTTTGAAGATATAAACGACCCTAGTATTGCGCAAAGACGGGTGGTGGGAAATGCAAATAATGCGCAGCCCGATGATCGAATACTAAGTGTGAATATAACGGACCCAAACGCCTTAACCGACAGTGATTATGCGGTAACATTTGTGGGGCCTAACGATTATACCTTTAAGGTCACTAGGGTGAGTGACGGTCAGGAGATTCTAACATCTTCGATGAGTACTGAATTTCCTGAAAGCTTTAATATTGAAGGATTCGACTTAACCTTTGAATCAGGTAACTATAAAAAAGGCGATCAATTTTATTTAATGCCCACCCGAAATGGCGCTAAAGACATAGAGCTAGATATAGAGCTGCCACAAGAAATTGCCCTTGCTAGTGCCATAATGACTGAATACGATATTGGTAATCAGGGGCAGGCTGTTATTAGTTCAGGGGTTGTGTATGACAGCAGTGCCTCTACATTCGATGTGCCTGGCGCATTATCACCACCATTGGTGATTAAATTTACCAGTGATACCCGCTACGATATTTTAGATAATACTGACCCATCTAATCCCACCCAGCTTAGCCCGCCAATTATGCAGCAGGTATATGTTTCAGGGGTGAAGAATGATTTATTACCCAGTGATGAAGGTAAGACAGCCGTCACTAGCTTGGGTGGGTATTTACCGGCTGATTTTTTCTATCAAGACTATACCGCAGTAACCCAGACACCGGGTAATGGCTTATTTCCTGCGAGAATTCGCTTTAGTGATCCAGACCCCATTACGGGCGGCACCTTACAAAGAAGTGTTATTAGTATAGGTGCCGACACGCCAGCCATTGAAATAGCAAATATTCTAAATGATCAGAAGGGTATATCAGCTACCGCACGCACCACATTAGAGTTAAGTGATTTTGTAGGTGATAGTAACAGTTTTTTAGAGCAACACTTTTTTCTTAATGGTATTGAGCTTACGGATACGTTGCCTTTGGGGCAATTAAAGTATGACATAGGCTATCCAGAGGTGGTGCCAGACCCAGTAACCGCGAACTTTATTGCCGATAGAATTAACGCCAATATTAATTTTCAAGATATGGGTATCGTAGCGAAAAGCGACGGTGGAAAGGTCTTAATAACAGCCTTAAGCGGTGATGACTTAGCCATTGAGTTACAAGGTGATCATGGCGATAGTATGAGCGTAAGCAGTGGTGTTAAAACCTATGTTAAATCTACAGGAGTATCGTTACCTAAACCCCTCTCAAAATTTGAAGGATATGACTTTAGTGAGGGTGGACCTTACACGTATGAATTTGAGGTTCAGGGGCAGGGCACAATAAATATTGAGCTAACAGGCATCTATAATACCGGAGCTGAATTGTTAACAGCAATAGAAAACCAAATTACCAGTACAACTTTTTTTTTCAGTGGTGATTTGGCCGTCGATATAGATGAAAAAGGCAATATTAACTTTATAACTAAAATAGATATTAGCCCTAAGGGCACAAATGGCAGCGCAAAATTAACGATGGGGGGGCAGGTAAAAGTAGTATTGGACGAGGGTATAACAATGGAGTCTGAACCACCATTGAGCAACCTCTTTGAAGAATTCCCAGATCAAGTACCTGTGTATTTAGGGTACGAGCTGAGTATGGAAGGTACACCAATAGAAGGGGATCTTTTTTATGTGGATTTCAACAGCGATGCAGTAACCGATAATCGTAATGGAACATTTATTGGTAATGTTCAGAGTAAAGATATTTTAGAAGGAGACCTAACCATTAGTGAGGCCTATGGGTTAATGGTGGAAGAGGTGGGCTCAATCACTGCAAGAGCACAAATTAATACAGAAAGTTCACAGGTGCTTTTACAAAACAGCCAAGACAGTGTTTTAGCTGTAAGTGGTGTGAACCTAGATGAAGAGGCAGCCGACCTAATTCGCTATGAGTTAGGATATAACGCTTCGGCCCAAGTAATTTCAGTGGCCAGAGACATATTTGATACCCTAATAGGTATTTTTAGATAAATACATGGACGTATTGTATTAGAACAATGCACGGGCAATTGTCGGGGAGCAGTTGCAGATAGTCATTTAACACTTTACCCAAATATTAACAAAGGAGAATAAAATGAGAATATCCACCATGCAGCAATTTAACACTGGCGTTAATGCCATGTTGGATAATCAAAAAGCTACGTTAAATACTCAGCAACAAATTTCTACGGGGCGCAGCATTTTAACCCCGGCAGACGATCCAATTGCGTCTACAAGAATACTTCAGCTGCAGCAAGATATTAGTCTTAGAGAGCAGTTCAACGACAACGTTACCGCTGCACGTAATCGCCAAAATTTAGAAGAAGCCATTCTAACCAGCATTACCGAGAATGTATCAAAAATACGGGAGCTGACCGTTAATGCCGGTAATGGCTCCATGACTCAGGAAGACAGAACCTATATATCATTTGAAATAGAAGAGCGCCTTAATGCCTTAGTAGATTTAATGAATACCAAGGATGCCAGTAATACCTATATTTTTTCTGGCTTTAAAGGGGAGACCTTGCCTTTTCCCGAGCGTGCCGGAGGAGGTGTAACGTTTGTTGGTGACGAAGGTGAGCGAACGTTGGAAGTAAGTAGTAGCACTAAAGTGCAAACCAACGATTCGGGTAAAAAACTATTTATGGACATACAAAGCGATAAAAATAACTTTTATACCCAAGACAATGCAAGAAATATCGGTACAGGTTACATTAGCAATGGATTTGTGAGTATACAGGACGAATATGATGACTTTTATCCAGAGGATATGGTTATTCGTTTTAACCCTGAAGGTTACATCGCGCCACCAGGGCCAAATTACACCGTAATGACCGGCAGTGAAAATCGAGCAATAGATGGTCTAGATGGACAGCCATTCTCTCCAGGCACACCGCTTGAAATAAAGGGGCTAAATTTTAAAATTGCAGGTGAACCAGAACCAGGCGATAGCTTTTTTGTCCAGAGTAGCCCTAAACAAGCCCTAACAGATACGGTATCTGGCTTGATTGAAGGCTTACGTACTTTAGGTGATGATCCAGAGCAAAGCGCTGCATTAGATGCTTTATTAGAAACCAGTTTAGAGAACTTAGATAATGCCCAGAGCAGTATATCTGAAGTACGTAGTCAAATTGGTGGACGCCTAAATACCCTAGATAACATGGAGAACTTACACGCAGATGTGGACTTAGTTAGCCAAGAAATATTAAGTAAGTTACAAGATATAGATTTTGCGGAGGCTGTAAGCCGATTGTCACTAGAAACCTTTTTATTAGAAGCTTCACAGCAAAGCTTTACTCAAATTAACCGTTTGTCATTGTTTAATAGCATATAAAACATAAGCATATGATAAAGGCCCATCTGTAGGATCGAGCCATGGATGGCTCTTATGAGGCAATGCAGGGAGCAATTCCCTAGGCTACATTGTCGTGGCCTCTAATAATGCTCATGCCAAGTTCGCACTCGCCCTAATATATTGATACGCCCTTAACTTGGTTCATTTATTGCCTTACTTAAGTATTAATTAAACCTGTCGATAGTAAATTGACACCCCTGAAATACCGGAGGCCGAATATGTTTGATGGTCAAACAATACTGATTACAGGCGGTACCGGATCTTTCGGTAAGCAATATACACAAACGTTATTAGATCGATATAAGCCAAAAAAGATCATCATATTTTCACGTGATGAATTAAAACAATATGAAATGCAGCAAACCTTTAATCATAAAGAAATGCGCTATTTTATTGGTGATGTGCGTGACAAAGATCGTTTAATGCAGGCATGCAATGGTGTGGACTATATTATACATGCCGCTGCAATGAAGCATGTACCTGCAGCTGAATACAATCCTACTGAGTGCATTAAAACCAATATCAATGGAGCTGAGAACGTTATTCACGCAGCAATTCAAAATGACATAAAAAAAGTCATCGCGCTATCCACTGATAAAGCCGCCAACCCTGTTAATTTATATGGTGCGACAAAGCTGTGTAGTGATAAATTATTTGTAGCTGCAAATAATATGGTGGGAGGTGAAGTTCCACGTTTTTCAGTAGTTCGTTATGGCAATGTAGTGGGTTCCAGGGGATCAGTAGTCCCATTTTTTAGAAAACTTATAGCTGAGGGGGCAACAAGTTTACCTATTACAGATTTAAACATGACACGCTTTTGGATTACTCTTCAGCAGGGTGTTGATTTTGTAATTAAGAATTTTTCAAGAATGAAAGGTGGTGAAATTTTTGTCCCAAAAATCCCTTCTGTAACTATGGTCGATTTGGCTAAAGCCATTTCATTAGAAGTTGGATTAAAGGAAATAGGCATTAGGCCTGGTGAGAAATTACATGAAAAAATGTGCCCTAAAGACGATAGCTATAGAACGATAGAATTTGATGATCATTATGTTATTTCACCTGCTATTAACTTTCATGATGAAAGTGTTAATTATATTATGAATAATTTGGCAGAAGAGGGGCGTCAAGTTGAGCAAGGATTTTCTTATGACTCAGGTACAAATGAATGGTTTTTAAATATTGAAGAAACACAGAAGTTATTAAAAGATGCAGGCGCATGATTCCTTATGGTAAACAAGACATTAATCAACATGATATTAATGCTGTAATTGAGGTATTGAAATCTGAATATTTAACTCAAGGACCAGTAGTACCTGAATTCGAAAAAGCAATTTGTCAATATACTGGGGCAAAATATGGAGTGGCAGTTAATAGTGCAACATCTGCATTACATATAGCATGTCTGGCCTTAGGTGTTGGTAAAGGGGATGTGGTTTGGACAACTCCTATTTCCTTTGTAGCCTCAGCAAATTGTGCATTATATTGCGGAGCCGAAATTGATTTTGTTGATATTGATGAGTGTACATTTAATATTTCAATATTAAAGCTTGAAGAAAAACTATCAGAAAAAAGAATAAATAATCAACCGTTACCAAACGTAATAATTCCGGTTCATATGGCTGGCCAGTCATGTGATATGAAGGCTATATACAAATTAAGTAAAGAGTACGGATTTAAAATAATTGAGGATGCATCTCATGCTATTGGCGCGAAATATAAAAATAAATCGGTAGGGGGTTGTCGTTATAGTGATATAACAGTTTTTAGTTTTCATCCAGTAAAAATAATAACGACGGCAGAGGGGGGGGTAGCAGTAACAAATAACGCTGATCTATCTCAGAAAATGTGTTTGCTACGCAGTCATGGGGTGACACGGGATGAAAAGGAACTTTTGGAAAATCATGGCCCCTGGTATTACGAACAGAAGATTCTTGGTTTTAACTATAGGCTAACCGATATTCAAGCGGCTTTAGGCCTATCTCAAATGGAAAGGTTAGATGAATTTGTTGAGCAAAGAAAGCAGATTTCAAATAAATACTTAAAAGAGTTAAATAGTCTTCCCATAGAACTGCCAATAACAGATACAGATAGTCAGTCTTCCTGGCATCTTTTTATTACAAAGTTAAATTTAGATGAAATTGAAAAATCACATTCTCAAATTTTCACAGAATTACGTATAGCAGGGTTGGGTGTAAATCTTCATTACATGCCAATTTATCGTCAGCCTTATTATCAGCATCTTGGCTTTAGTGTCGGGTATTGCCCTATTGCTGAAGATTATTATAGTCGTGCCATTAGCATTCCAATATTTCACAGTATGACGGAGAAGGATCAAAAACACGTGGTAAGTGTTATGGCGAGAGTGTTGGCATGAATATAGCAATTATACCTGCTAGGGGGGGGAGTAAACGAATTCATAGAAAAAATATTAAGTTATTTAAAGGCAGGCCAGTTATTGCTTATTCCATTGAGTCTGCTTTAAAAAGTGAAATATTTGATATTGTATTAGTATCGACCGATGATGAGGAAATGGCTGAAGTTGCCAGATCATTGGGAGCTGAAGTACCTTTTTTAAGGCCTAGTAATTTATCAAATGATCATACAGCTACGATTCCGGTTATTAAGCATGCTATTGAGTATTTACAGGAAACAGGTGAATCGTTTGATTTTGTATGTTGTATTTATGCCACAGCTCCATTTATTTTGGTAAATGATCTTAAAATAGCCTACGAAAAAATCCAAAATTCAAATGTAGATTACTGTTTTCCAGTAACGACTTATCCATACCCTGTTCAACGAAGTCTTCATATTAATGAATCAGGTATGATAAAAATGAAGAATCCTGAATACAATAATATTCGCAGTCAAGATCTAGATGAATGTTACCACGATGTTGGTCAGTTTTATTTTGGAAGGACAGCGGCTTGGTTACAGAATAAGCCAATATTGTCTGGAAAATCACTTCCTTTATTAATTCCTAGGATAAGAGTACAAGACATTGATACACAGGAAGACTGGGATATGGCAGAACTAATGTATGAGGTCATAAATAATAATACATGACAGAAAAATCCTACATAGTTTTTCGAGCTGATGGTAGTCCCGATATTGGTCTTGGTCACTTAATGAGATGCTTAACTCTGGCTGAAGTATTTAGTCGATCAGGTTTCAATATTTTATTCATTTGTTCGGGGGTGGGGGATTTCATTGGCAGTATTTTAAGTAGCAAAAATTATCAATTAATAGAAATCGAAGATACCAATATTTCTCCAAGTGAGGATGCTAATAGAAACTTAAAAGCAATTAATGATATTAATGTCGAAATGCTTATCGTGGATAATTATACGTTAGATAGTCGATGGGAAACCGATATTTTAGATAATGTAAATAAGCTAATGGTAATTGATGATTTGGCTAATCGTAGTCATCATTGTGATTATCTATTAGATAGTAGCTATGGTCGTCTTCCCGATGATTATCGAAAAATATGTAATGCAAATTGCAAGCTATTACTGGGCGTTGATTACTGCTTATTACGACCCGATTTTAATGCTCTTAGGCCAATTTCTATTAAAAAGAGAAAGGAAACAACTGAAATTCAGTCGGTTTTAATCAATTTTGGGGGGACCGATTCACAAAAGTTATCCATTGAAACTTTTTTTCATTTAGTTCAAAGCAATTATCAAGGGAAGGTTCATATTTTGATTAGTTCAAGCAGTCAATGTTTACAAGAGTTGATTTCAGCTGAAAAGAGCTTTGCTAACCTAAATTTACATGTAGATGAACAGCAAGTCGCAGAGCTTATGCTAAATGTAGATGTTGCCATTGGTAGTGTGGGCACATCATCTTGGGAGAGATGTTGTCTGGGGTTGCCTACGATTGGCGTAATAGTAGCCAGTAATCAAAATAACATTGCAAAGCAGTTAGATAAAATAGGTGCAATGATACTTTCTAGTCGTAACGGACTTCGAAAAAATATCGATGTACTTCTATCTGAAATTGATTTAGTGAGGTGGCATAAAATATCAAATCAAGCATTTAAGGTCTGTGATGGTCTGGGGGCTTTAAGGGTGGTCAATGCTGTTTTAGATTTACCGGTTAAAATAAGTCTTCATGAAATGGATACCAGACATGAAGATTTACTTTATACCTGGCAATGTGAAATAGGGAATCGACAGTACAGTGGAAACCCAACTATACCTAGCATAAAAGAGCATAAAACCTGGTTTAAAGATTCGTTAGAAAACTCTAAGCGGCGCATGTGGCTAATAGTATTCAATGATAATGAGTGTGGGTATGTAAGGCTAGACAAGCAAGAGAAATCGGAAGAAGTTTCTGTATTGATTTCACAATCGTTTCAAAAAATGGGTTTAGCAAATGCAGCCATTAATCAACTTAAAACCCTAAGTCATTTTAATGTAATTGAGGCTGAGGTAGCTGAAACTAATCTAGCATCGAGTATGTTATTTCAAAAACTTAATTTCATAAAAATAAGTAATACACGATATCAATGGGTGAAACCATGAAACATGTATCCATTAATGGCCGTTTAATAGGTGAAGATCAGCCACCATTTGTGGTGGCTGAAATTTCAGCCAATCATAATGGTAGCATTAAAAATGCCCTTAATTTAATTACTGCAGCTAAAAATGCAGGAGCAGATGCTGTAAAATTACAAACGTACACTCCAAATACGTTAACTATTGATTCAAAAAAACCTGATTTCATTATAAATGGTGGAATATGGGATAAATACTCTTTATATGAGTTATATAAAGAAGCTCATACTCCATTTGAATGGCATGAAGAGTTATTTTACCATGCAAGGGACTTGGGGATAACATGTTTTAGTTCGCCATTTGATGAATCAGCAGTGGACTTACTTGAAGATTTAAATACTCCTGCATATAAAATTGCTTCATTTGAAATAGTCGATTTACCCTTAATTAAGTATGTTGCGCAAACGGGAAAGCCGATGATAATTTCAACTGGGCTTGCTAATGTAAATGAAATACAAGAGGCCATAGATGTAGCAAGAGAAAATGGCTGCTCTGACTTAATTTTATTGCATTGTATTAGTTCGTATCCAGCCCCTATCGCTGATTCGAACTTAAAAGTTATCCCTGATATGGCTAATCGATTTTCTGTGGTGAGTGGATTATCTGACCATACATTGGGAATCACAACATCCATTTCGGCTGTTGCACTCGGCGCTTGTTTTATCGAAAAACATTTCACTGATAGTCGAAAAAATATAGGCCCAGACTCGTCATTTTCATTAGAACCTCAAGAGCTCTCAGATTTATGCAGATATACAAAAGAGGCTTGGCAATCCCTAGGTAGTATAAATTATGATATAAAAAAATCTGAGAGTATAAGCCTAGGATTAAGGCGCTCTATATATTTTGTAACGGATGCATCAAAAGGCGATAAAATTGATAAAACAATAGTACGAAGTGTGCGACCTGGGTATGGATTACATCCGAAATATTATGATGAAATAATTGGTAGGCGACTTATAAGAAACGTTGAAAAAGGTAATCCTGTTACTTGGGATGATGTTGATTAGTAATTATATTATTTTTTAAAAACCGTATCTTTTTGGAATTAATTATTTATGGACCGGAAAATTGCTATAATTGATTTTGAAGCAGGGAATATATTCTCGGTTATAAATGCTTTTAAAAAAGTGAAATGTGAAATTATTATTGCGAAAAAACCTACAGATTTAATTGGTGTAGATAAAATTGTTTTACCTGGAGTTGGCTCTTTTAATGCTATTAAAGGAAATCTAGATTCATTAGGGTTTACTGAATATTTAAAGAAACATACTGAAAAAGGAGGATTTCTTCTAGGTATTTGTATTGGCATGCAACTACTCTTTGAGTTTGGTGAAGAAGGAGGACGAACTTCTGGGTTAGGGCTAGTAAAGGGCTGTGTTGTGCCATTTAACTCTATAGACGGCTACCGGGTTCCACATATGGGGTGGAATGATGTTTGTGATCAAGGAGGGTATGGACTTCTTGAGAGCATGAAAATAAAGCAGGGTACATCATTCTATTTTGTTCATAGTTTTCATGCAGTTTTAGATGAAGATATACCTCATTTCACCTGTAATTATTGTAATGAAAATGTTCTTTCAGGGTTTAAAAAAGGCAATATACTTGGTTATCAGTTTCATCCAGAGAAAAGTCAAAGGGCAGGAATAGAGTTAATAAGGGATTTCATTAACTTATAATAAGGTGGCAAAAATAATGTTAAAAACAAGAATTATCCCGATATTATTACTTAAAGGGAGTTCTGTTGTTAAAACAATTAACTTTGAAAATGTAAGAGTGGTTGGCGACGCCGTAACAAATGTAAAAGTTTTTTCAAGTCGTATGGCAGATGAGATGGTCATTGTTGATATTGATGCTAATAAAGTGGGTCGAATAAATTTTCCGCTTATTAAACGTCTTGCATCTCAATGTGTAATGCCAGTAACAATTGGCGGAGGCGTATCGTCATTAGAAGATGCAGAGCAACTGTTTAGGTCGGGTGCCGACAAGGTACTAATTAATAGTTATTTTTATGAAAATCCGTTGTTACTTTCACAAATATCGAATATTTATGGTAATCAGTCCGTAGTATTTTCGTTAGATGTAAAACGAATAAATAGAAACTATATTGCAGTTAAAAATAGTGGCTCTGAACTAACTGAATATAGCGCTATTGATGCGGCTATTTTAGCGGTAGAAAAAGGAGCAGGCGAAATAATATTGAACTCTATAGATAATGATGGGCTGATGAAAGGTTATGATCTTGACCTTATTTCAAGTATTTCCTCTTCAGTAAATGTACCTGTTGTAGCGGCAGGGGGATGTGGATCTAAAGAAGACTGTGTTCTAGCCATACAAGCAGGTGCAAGTGCAATTTCTGCTGGAAGTATTTTTCATTGGATTGGTGAAAGTATTATAAGTTTAAAAGAATTTATGAATAGTAAAGGGATTGAGGTGAGACTTTTATGAATGAAATAGTTTATTGCAAAAGGTGCCTTTTTCCGGAAACCAAACCAGATTTGTTTTTCGATGATGATGGGGTTTGTGATGCTTGTAAATCTGCAGAACGAAAACATGGCTTCGAAGATGCAATAAACTGGGATAAAAGAAAAGATCAGTTTAAAACTATATTGAAAGACGCTAAGGAAAAATCGAAAGGTAAGTATGATTGTTTGGTTCCTGTAAGTGGTGGAAAGGATAGCACTTGGCAGGTTTATGCAATGAAAGTGATACATGGTATGAACCCATTGGCTGTTACGTTTGATCAATTTGATCAAACACCGACAGGTGTACATAATCTTGAGGTGCTTAGAGAAATAGGAGTAGATCATGTGCACTTTACATTGAACCCAAAAATTGTGAAAGCGTTGGTGAAGAAAGGCTTTGAAATTATAGGGGATCATTATTGGGTTAACCATGTTGGTATCTATACTGTTCCTTTTCATTTTGCAGTAAATTTTAATATACCTTTAGTTATTTTCGGAGAAAATCCACAATTTGAATACGGTGGCCCTGTAGCTAGCAGGGACAATTTAGTAATGGATAGGGCTTGGAGACAAGAGTTTGGTTTAATGCGAGGTTTAAGAGAAGAGGATATGGTCGATGATGACATATCTTTGCAAGATTTAGCAATGTTGCAGTTTCCATCTGATGAAAAAATGCATCGTTCTGAGGTGTTAGGTACTTTTTATGGGCAATATTTTAAATGGGATGCATCGATTCATACTGAGTTGATCCGTAAAGAAGGCTGGAAGTCATTGCCTTGTGCTCCTGCTGGTTCATGGGTTGATTATGAAAATTGTGATATGAAGTATATCGATATTCGTGAACGTATTAAATATTTAAAATTCGGTTATGGTCGTGCAACAGATCAACTCAATATTGAATTAAGAAATGGAAGGATTACAAGAGATGAATCATTGATTATTGCCAAAGAAATTGATGGAAAAGTAAACCAAGATAACGTTGTGGAATTTTGTAAATACCTTGAAATTGATATAACTGAGTACAATGAAATTATGGATTCATTTGTAAATTATGACGTTTTTGAAAAAACTGCATCAGGAGAGTGGGTTTTGAAGCATGAAAGAAAATAGGGGGTATAGAATGGAAACCGATCAAGAAAAGTTTTGGGAAGGCGAATTTGGAGAAAAATACATAGACCGTAATATAGATTTAGCGCTGTTATCTTCAAATATATCATTTTTTTCTAAAGTGCTATCGACTATGGGGGGGGTGAAATCTATTTTAGAGCTTGGTTGCAATGCCGGTATGAATTTAAAGGCAATCAAGAATTTGAATAAAGACATTGCATTAACAGGAGTTGATATTAATAAAAAGGCTTTATCTGAAGTTGATAAGTGGGGGGGGGCAACAACGATTGTTAGCTCTATTCTTGATTTAAATGTTGAGGCTAAATACGATTTAACTTTCACTAAAGGAGTAATGATACATATTAATCCTGAATTTTTAGAGATAGTCTATTCAAATTTATATGACCTATCAAAAAAATATATACTAGTTGCTGAGTATTATAATCCAAAGCCTGTTTCAATTGACTACCATGGTTATCAGGATCGTTTATTTAAAAGAGATTTTGCTGGTGAGATGCTTGATAAATACAGTAACCTCAGTTTAATTGATTATGGTTTTTTGTATCATCGAGATCCCGTATTTCCGCAAGATGATATTAATTGGTTTTTATTGAGAAAAAATACTTAATTGTAGAATAGGAAAAGATATTTTTTAAGGCCAGGGTATATAAAGTTAGCCAACTTGATATATATTATTTATCGCTTAGACGAATATGTTGACTTTTGTGTATCGTGTCTGATATCGGGTCTTGACAAATCATATTAAATTCTAGATGGAAGAGTTGTTCTATAGGGAAAAATTGATTATTTTATCGAGAGTTAATACTGAAAAATTACATAATGTTGACGCCATCACTTACTTTTTATTATGAGCTTGCAGGTAATTCCGATTTTTATATCTTTATTGTATATTTAGGGCTGAAATAATGAATAAAAAAATTGAAATACCTTATTCTAATAAAAGTGATAAATCATTCTGGAAAACAGGTGTTGAGTCAGTATGTCTAGAAAATGAATTGTTTTCACTTATTCATAGCATAAAAATCGATAAAAAAAACCCAAGAATTTCATCAGTTGGATCATGCTTTTCCCAGCATGTGGGGGAATGGCTTGTTAAGCATGGTTTTATATTTAATCAAAGTGCACTTGAAATAAATAGTATTTCAAGTTTCGCTTTGGGCAATATATACACCCCAAGGAGTTTGCTGCAGTGGCTTGATATCATTGAAATACAACAAAATAGTAATGCTAAATATGATATATATAAAGTTAATAATCGTTATTTTGATTTATTGAGACCAAGTTTTAACTTAGATGGGTTTAATTCTAAATCCGATCTTTATGAGGCAAGAATAAAAGCTAACAGTGAGATCATATCAACAATAAAAAATACAGATATATTTATTTTTACACTAGGACTTACTGAGGCATGGAAAGACAAAAATGGCGTGTTTTATCCTACATGCCCTGGTGTTGTTTGTGGAGAATTTAATAGCGCTGAATATGAGTTTTACAATTTCACATATAATGAAATAAAAACCGACCTTGAAAAACTTTCTATTAGGCTTAAAAAAATCAATCCTTATTTGAAAGTAATATTAACAGTTTCTCCTGTTCCCCTGACCGCTACTGCAACCGAAAACCATGTTTTGGTGGCTAGTCAATATTCAAAATCAACATTGCGATCTGTTGCTGGTTTTTTAGCTGATAATTCGGCAGATTTTGAATATTTTCCTTCTTATGAAATTATTACTTCCCCGCTTAAAGGCGATTTTAGATTTGAGGATAACTTGAGAACAGTTACTAGAAAGGCTGTTGGCTATGTAATGGAGCATTTTAGATCAGTCTTCATAGATAATTTAGGAGCAAATGTTATTAATGATGATACTGATATGGTTGATGATAATGATGACTCAATTAATACGATGGTTTGTGAAGATGAGCTACTAGAAGCGTTTAATAAATTAGAATCTAAAACAAAAAATATGAATAATAATTTTATTACGCTAACTCTTGTTGGTGATAGTCATATGGGGAAATTATCTAGGGCATTAAATGAAATAGATGTAACTCATTGCGGCGGTATTATTATGAACGGATCTGGATTTTCAGATCATAAATATGCGCTTTGTGATATAGAATATTTTGTACCGTTAGAATGCCCAGAATCAAGAGCTTTATGGTTAAATGCATACAGGAATTTATCTGGTCTAGAACTAAATATTAAAAAATCGATTATTATTTCAAATATTGGTGTTCAACTTCACATTTATGCAGGAAAGTTTGTAGATTGGTATTTTGAAAGGTACCAAAAATTTAATGAGATAGAAATTAGAGATTCTGATTTCAGTGAGTTTTTTAACGAGAATCTTATTGATCAATTTCGTATCCTTAAAGGATTTAGTAGTAATGGTCATCAAGTAATTGTTATATCAGATCCACCTTTTAGTAAATACTTCTCTGTGTCAAAGCAATTATCCCAAGTGATTAACCTGTATCATGTGGCATTAGGGTCTGCTTTAGAGGGCGAAGGTATTGAGTTCTATAACGCTGCAGATGTATTTGATAAAGAAATATCAAACGGCGAGGGTTATGTGTCATCAAAGGTGAGTGAAGGGCGACCTGACTGGTTTCATGGGAATGATCAGTATTACATATGGTTAGCAAAAAAATTAAGCGAATTGTTGATTTGAAATATTACTAAGTTAGCATAGCTAAGGCTCTAATAAACGTTACAAGCAAAGACAACGAAGGAGAAGGGTTGCATATAAGAGTGCGTCAGACTTAGGGAGGAGGAATGTACTGACCTGAAGTCGAAAGTTAATAATTAAATGTAGCAATATACATAGGTTCCATAAAGATCTATTTAGAATAGGTCTTTTCTGATATTAATGTACTGCATCCCTTAACCAGGGATCGGCTTCATCTGGGTAAGTTTTATTGGTGACTGATTCAACCTCGATAACACAATTATGTAAAAAAATCTTAAACTGTTCCTTCCAAGTAGTCAGGAATTCAGCTCTATTTGATTTGTCTATAGCCATTCCATGAGACAATAATAGATATAGATAGTGCCAAACACTTCCTCTCAATAAAAAAACTAAAGAGCCATAATTAACTTCAATATCCTTCAAGTCTTTTATCAGGTTTGAAGCGAGCTCTACGGCATTGTCTATACTGTTTATTGGTCCATGTGACTCCAAACTACTGTCCATCTTTCTGAGTGTTTCTTTCATGAAATAGTTAAGTTTCGATATTTCTAATCGTAATTTATTTTTATTATTAATCTTACGGGTATGTTTTTTAATCATATTTGCGTACTTACTTTTGTTGTTTGTGTTTTCAATTTTTAAGTTGAGCTGTTCAGTTGAATAATAATGTGAATTATCTATTTTGGCCCCTTCTGAGCAGTTAATGACTTCACCTTCATAATCGCCGATGGCATATTCAAGACATTTTAATGCGGAGAAATAATCTATGGTGGTTAGTATATCTTTTCCATTGATAGACTTTATGTTGATGAAGTCATTTCTATTTTCCTGTTCATTAACGGCATCTTTTATAAATTGCGTTGCTTCTTTTTCATAATACACGGTGCCTTTAGCGTGATGTTCATTCTTGCTGTTGAACCCATAATCGCAGCCAAAGAGTAGTATTTTAGAGATTCCTAGGTGCATAGCTAAGGCGACACCTGAATTGGTGCAGGTAGGAGTAGCATGTTTTACGGCCTGATCAGTACTTGAAAACATTGTATTTAATGCTGTTGAATCTTTTATGAAAAATATGCACTTCGAAAATGCATTACATGTTTTAGGGTGAGTTTGTAGTGATGCTAATATTGTTATTTTTTTCAAATATGACGGATCCTTATCCGCAATTATTTTAATTGAACTAGTCCACGTTGCTATATGTGACTCTAATTCTATATGGAAATCTGGGGTTATCCCATACTTGTACAAAGAGTTTATGGCTGTTCCGCAAGAAAAAATTAAAGAACTACCCTGTAATTTTTTCAAATCTTCTATTCGTTTATCTAATGATCTCCCACTACCTATGATACAGACTTGGGCATCTTCAAAATAACTATGTTTACATTTACTATTTAGTAATGATCCGCTGCCTCTAAATAAGTTGTGTAAAGCATTGTTTTGTTGATTGATTTCATCGTCAAAATATCCCCACGCCTCAAAGATCAGCTGTAATTCATTTTTAAGTCTATCTATTAGAGGTAAATATAGGTTATTTGCGAGGTGATTATAAATAAATGCACATAGGGGGTACAGTGGCGTTAAGCTAACCAGTGCATTTCTAATTTTTTTATATTGTGATTCTACACCTTGCGCTTCTGGGTATATAAATTGAATAGAGTGATCATTCGAATTAGAAAAGTAATTCCATACCCTTTTCCAATCAATATAGAATAATGATACAAATAACTTTTCCATATCGGACTCAACAATCACCAGGTGACGTACTTTTCGTCTTTCTAATAACTCTTCGATATGCGGCCCAACACCGAAAGAGAGTAGTACTGGCAATTCATCGGGTATTTCGTACCCCTTAAATTTATTGATATCTAAAGGGGAACTCGATATGGATCTTCTAATTGATTTAGTGAAAAGACGGTTACCATAATAAGATTCAATTCGTGAAGGGTTGACTGTATGGTAGGTTCCAGATTTAGGATTTGCCATAGTAAAGGCATCTACTTCTTTTACAGCGTAGCTGCGCATGTCACCAAAATAGAGTGATTCACCCATATCCTTAAGGTCTATATTTCCTGTGGATTTTTGTATACTTAATTGATATCGATTTTGCTTAATTAGTTTCAGGGTGCGACCTAGCTCAGGGAACTCTTTTTCAAAAAAAATAATATTTTTTGTTGGTAGTGATTGTGTTTTATTGTAATTTGAATTTGTCATGAATTTGGTATTCTCATTTTATTAAAATGAATTTTTATTAATTTTATATAGATAATAAATGTCATACGGTTATTTGTTTGTTTCAATCCAGTCTTCTTTAGAGGGGAAGTCATTATTTTCTAAATAAGTATTTATAGTGATTTTTACATGTTTTAAATATTCGGTGTAGTCGTTTAACCAGGTTTTTATAATATCAATTTTGTACGAATTATCTGTGTAGTTCGTTATTATAAATAGGGATAATAGCGGTAGACGAATAAATGACATTATGTTTCGGTATTGCAAGTTGTTATTTGAGTAGTCGGATTCTATAGAGTCTTGAATTGATTTTACTAATGTTAAGAAGTTAACGTTGGAGTTTATTAGGTTTGATTTAATTATTTTTTGTATTGTATCGCAAACAGAAAAGCTTTCCTTGTATAAGGAGTTTGTTTTTTTATTTATTTCTAGTCCTAATGTGTCATTAAAGACAAGATTAATTTTGGGTTTTAAGTTGTTTGATGCTTTAAATTTTTTTATTAATTGATTTGGATTGTGGTGGATTGTGTTTGTTATTTTTGAACCAAATGAACAGTTAATGAATTGATTTTTTCTAATTGAAGTTAAGTTTTGCATTACTTCTTTTGCGGCATGCAATAAAGGTGTTGTCATTATAATGTTGTCGTATATGTCCAAGGTCTTTATGTTTGCACCTTGCATTTCGTTTTTCTTTTCTTCTAAATGTTTTAAGCCACCTTTTAAATCCTTTTGGTAGCTTATGTTATCTTTTGCGTGATGGACGTTGTTGGTATAAGCGAAATCCAGCCCGACAAGGTATATTGTTCCTTCTGATATCCTGCTTGCAAATGCAGCTGCACCGTTTGTGCAACTTATGCCACCATGATCTAATGTTGAACTGCTTGGAAGGAAGCTAGAAAATTCAGACGCAGCTTGAATGAAGTAGTGGGTTTCTTTAAAATAATCTGACAGTTTTGGGTTGCAGGATAAGCTACTTATCAACGTTGTATTTTTTAAGTTGAATGATCGATTTACGTGCTCTAAATTTAAAGCTGCTAGGTTCTGGAATTCAAGTTCAAAATGTATGTCTGGGTGTATGTTTGATTTTAAAAGGGATATTAAACTACTTCCTGATGAAATTACAAAAAGATTGTTTCTGTATTTTTTTATAATATCTATGTAGTCATCAAGTGATGGCCCTGCTCCAACAATTATTATGTTTGAATTGTTATTTCCTATTGTTGTTTTATCTAAATTTAATATTTTATTGCATCGTGAAATATTATAATTTGAATTTAGTAGTCTTTGTGAGTCAGGGCCAGAACATTCAATCGCTACCTGTCTGAACACGCAATAGTTGTTGATTTTTTCTTTTATCTCTGAATATTCAATTGCGCTTGTCGTATTTTCAAGGTGATTGTATATGAGTGTCGATACTAAGATAGATGGATATGATTTATTCAAAATATCCGTCAACTCATTGTCAAACTCTTCTGTGTTTGAATTAGATTTTACAATGATCGATATATTTTTATTTTCATTTAATAATTTATTCCAGTTGGTGCAGTAAAGGCTCTCCTTTAAGTTTTTTATATTGTTTTCAATTACTATAATTTTGTCAAAAATACCAAGTTCATTTAGTATTTTTATGTGGTGGCCAAGCCCTATACCAAATATAATTAAGTCGCCTTTTTCTGGGGTTAGTTGTCTGCACTTGTCAAAGTATCTTGAGTAATGCTTTGCAGTTTTTATAAAAGCATTTTTTTTTATTATATCTTTAACATTTATACTTGATGGTGATGGCTTGTAATTAATTTTGTTCATTGTATTGATGAAGTCTGTTACTTCAGCTTGCGCTGAACTTACTGCTCCTTCTTTATAGATTATATTGTTGTCGTTAACTTTATTTAACGTGAGCGTATTTGTGTCAATAGTCAGTGACGGTTTTTCTGATGATTCTAATATCTGTTCATAAAGTTTTTGTTGGTTTGATTTAAAATAATTTATATTTGTATTGTAGAGTTCTTCGATATTTAATTTGACTTTGTTAATATTCATTCTGACTCCAATGATGAGTGGCAGGGAGGGGGATATATATTTATTCTAACCACTCTTCTTTTAGGTAGTGGTTTTCCCCCTTTAGAACCTTCATTATTTTCTCTTTTACAAACTTATAATAAGATTTGTAGTCCATTAACCAGTATTTAATTATTTCCGAAGAATCTTCCTCACTACTATAGTTTATTAAAAGGTAAAGCAGCAATAAAGGCATTCTGTTCAAAGACATAATGCTTCTGAATTGACCTTGTCTGTCTTTTGTTTCAAATTCAATGCCTTTTATTATTTTGTCAATTAGTTTGCAAGCTTCTTTGTTTTCTATGTCAATTGCACTCTCAACAATTGGAATTATTTGATCAACCACTGTAAATGACACTTCAAGTAACTCGATCGTACTTTGATGTATGTGATAGTAATCTAAATGATCGAACGTAAGTTTAGCTTTTTTATTTATGTTAATTTCTTTTGATGAGCTAAGTATTTCATCTAACTGGTTTATGTTGAGATGGTTGGAGCCATTAATTTTTGCACCATTTGAACAGTTATAAAAATTATTACCTGATTCGGCTATAAGTGATTCCATTAATAGTCTTGCCGAATTAAGCGAGGGTGTAGTTCCAACCTTGTTCCCGTGTACATCCATTGTCGAGATACTCAAATTAACAGATTCTAGTGATTTTCCCGCCTCCTCAAGATCGGTTAATTCTATTGGTAAGTTCCGTTTATTTGTAATGTTATCAGATTCATGATGTTGCTTTCGTGTGTAAGCATAATCTACACCAAAAAAATATATGTCGGCATTACTCAGTCTGCACGCTATTGCAGATGCTCCATTTGTACAGGTTAATCCACCTCTTTTTAAAACGTGTTTTGATTCTATATGATTTATTAACTCAGTAGTTTCTTGTGAAAACATGTACGAATCTTTGAACAAAGATGCATAGCCAGGGTTACCCTCTAGACTGTGAATAAGTGTAATATCCTTTAGAGGATAATCATTATTCACATATTCTAATAAGCTTGTGGCAACATTTAAAAACTCTAATTCTACATGGTAATCAGGAGTTATACCGTGTTTTAATAAGGATCCTAGGCTACTACCAGCCGATATAATAATAAACTTATCTCGATTTTTCTTTAGTATGCTTCGATAATCATCTATCGACGGGCCTGCTCCTATTATGGCTATTTTGGTATCCTTAGCGTTAATTGTTGAATCGTCTAAATTTAAAATTTTTCTTTTTAATCGACAGTTTTCATTAGCATTCATTAATCTTTGTGTATCAGGACCAAGGCGCTCGTAAATTACTTTGGTATAAAATGAGTGTTCATTTATTATTCTTTTTACATCTGAGTAATCATCGTTTGATCCAATATGGTTATATACGAGCATAGAAACAACGCTTGAGGGGAAGAGCTTATGTAAATGTACTTTTATGTGGTTGTAATAATCCAGCTGCCCTCTATCGTCATCATTGATAATGAGGGTCATTTGTCTTTTGTCTTTCATGGACATCATGATGGATGCCCAATTTATAGTGTATAAGGATTCTTTGAAATTCCTAATATCATTCTCAATAATGGTGATATGGTGGAATATTTCCTTATTACATAACATCTCAATGTGGTAACCAAGTCCACAGCCAAATATGGCAAGGTCCGCATGTGAAGGTAGTCTTTTTTTTGATTTAGATATGTTATGTGCATACTTGTTTATGGTTCTTAGGAATGGCTTGTCTTTTATAAGGAAGCCAATGTTAATGTCTGTTGGCCTTGGCCGATATTCAATGCGGTTCATGCGGTTTATAAAGTTACTTACTTCTTTCTGTGCCGCTTCAACGGCCCCTTCTGGATATATTGTTTTTCCATTAATGACTTTATTTAACCTAAGAGTATTAGCGTCAAGTGTTAGGCTTGATGGTTCTTTATTGCTTATAATTTGTTTGTGTATATACGGAAGGTGTTGTTTAAAGAATTGCATATTAGCTTCGTAGCGCTGACTTATTTTGTCTTTTACTGGGGAGATAGTGGCTTGGCTATTCATGCTATACCGTTATATTAGAGACATTTAAGGTTATCAAAAGCAATATCTATGCCTTGATTAGGCTGTTTCTATTTTTTCGTTTTCACCATGGAATTAACTATACTCGATTCAACTATCTGATTTTAAAGACTATTTTTTCCAAGTATGTTTTTAAACTGTTAATTATATTATTTATGTTTAAGTAAATTGCTAACAAGCCGTTAACTTAAACGTGAACTTAATCTGACAGGGTCGCCAGTAGGCTGATCTTATTTGTTGATAGAAATGGAGAGCTCATATGCCTCAAATAATTAATACCAATATCGCGTCTTTGAATGCTCAGAGAAACTTAAACAAATCACAAGCAGCAAACCAAACAGCTTTGCAGCGCTTGTCTTCTGGTTTACGGATTAACAGCGCTAAGGATGATGCTGCGGGTTTGGCTATTTCTACACGTTTTAACTCTCAAATCAGAGGCTTGAATGTCGCTGTTCGAAACGCAGGTGATGGTATTTCTTTGGCGCAAACGGCCGAAGGTGCATTGGGCTCCATGAATGACAACTTACAACGTATACGAGAACTAGCCGTTCAGTCTGCTAATGCGACCAACTCTGATGTGGATAGGGATGCACTGCAGTCGGAAGTAGCACAGCTATTATCTGAAGTATCACGTACTGCAGACGAAACCGACTTTAACGGTCGAAAGTTATTAGATGGTTCTTTTAATGCAACTTTTCAAATTGGCGCAAATGCAGGTCAAACTCTAGAGGTGTCGATTTCAGAATTAACCGCCGAGAAATTAGGTTCAGCGGCGACAGCAGGCGTGTCAGCGGTGGGTAATTCGAATGCGCTGGCCAATGGTGATTTACTTATTAATGATATTTCTATTGCCGCTTCAAAGGCAGGTGACGATACCTCGTCCACCAACAACGCTTCGGCATCTGCTATAGCTAAAGTTGAGGCAATCAACCGTCATTCAGAAGAAACAGGTGTCACTGCATCGGTTAATGACAATGTGGTTTCCGGTGCAGAAATGACCGGGGCCGCTACTTCGGGCAACTTAACATTAAACGGCGTTGCCATTGCTTTGACCACCACCACATCAACAAGTGGTACTCGAGCGGCCGTTGCCGAGGCTATTAATGCCGTATCAGAGCAAACGGGGGTAATGGCCATTAACTCCGACTCAGATACCGGTGGTGTGCAATTAGTCGCAGAAGATGGTCGTAATATTCAAATTACGTTTGCTAGTACATTAACCAAAGCCTCTACTGGTATAGGTGTTGATTTAGCTGCGGGAACCGCGGCTACTGGCACCTTCGAAGGTGGTTATACACTAGTGGCAGACGCTGCTGTGGGTGAGGTAAGAATTGACGGTGGTAATGGTACCGGTAAAGGTGATTTAACCAATGCCGGCCTAGTTAAAGGGACTTACGATCGTGGCGTAGCCTCCAGTGTCAGCGACGGCAGTGTTCTAAAAAGTTCACTCGCAGCCACAACGTTATCGGATGCAAGTTCTTTAGATAATGTTGTAGCGGACGTAGGTGATAGTGCAACATTGATTTCGGGCGGTACTTTGGGCGCAGGCGGGGCCACGCTGGCGACATCTGATGTTGCAGCAAGCTCTATTGGCTTTGTTTACGATGTTATTGCAGACGAGGCTGGCACGATTACAAGTTTTGAGATGATATCTGACCAATCAGTGGCTTCAGCGGCTTCGGTTATTAGTGCTGGGGTTGCGAACCTAGAGGCTTATGAGCGTATAACATTTACGATAAATGATTATGATTCAACCGGTGCTGGTAGTACGTTATTCATGGGCAGTGCGGCTATTGCGTTGGCGGGTGACAGTGCCGGTAATGGTTATTCAGATGTCTCGGATCGTTTAGAGTATTTAACCGATGCGATCAACAATGCCACCTTTGGTGCGGGTAATGTCATTGTCACCGCAGAGCTTAATCAGGCTAAAGATGGTATTACAGTGACGGTTGATAATAAACAGGATGTTATGTTTGGTATTGGTCGCAGTACCGATGCGACTATTACGATTTCTGCCGGTGGTGCTCTTACGGCGATATTGGCGACGGCAGGTGCTAGGCCTAACAGTACTCTTGTTGGGGTCGTGGCGTACCAGGCAACGGGTGCAAATCCAGTTACTCTGAACGTGGAAACCACAGCTGCAGGTGGTGACTTAATGGCAGGTAATGATTTCGTGGGTACTGATTTTGGTAACCAGGCGCTGAGTACAACAGGCTCTAATGAAATTAATATTTCAGTTGATGGTACGGCCTTAACTTCATTGACGGCAGCTGCGGGATCTACCGTCAACGATATTGCCGAACAAATTAATGTGGCTTACGGCCCTGCCGCAACAGACCAGATTAACGCTTGGGAAGACATTACCTTAATCTTTGATGCAAACAACCTAGACGCAGGCGATACAATATGGCTGGGTGAGCGAGGCACCGCCTCAACCACAGGGCAGGCCGTTGCCGTATTAGATCCTGATGGCAGTGCCTCTGCAGCAGGTGGTGGTGTTGATATGAAAGAATTAGTAGATTCATTTAACACAACCTCTTTTGCGGCAGAGAATATTGATGTTTCGGCAACATTAAACAGCGCGGGTGAGATGGTATTAAATATTCGCAATTACTCTGGTGGTGAACTGGGTATTGTTACCGCAGCAGATGGTCGTGGATTGCAGCAAAAAACCACCAACAATATCGTTGGCTCCACCGAGCAAGCACTCTCAGGTTCGCTTGCATATTCCTCCGGTAGTGGGGAAAAAATAGAGGTAACACTGGCCGCAACAACTGCGGGTGAGCTGTTCACTGGCACTTCAAGCTCTACATCTTTTGATGGTGTAAACGGCATGAAAGATGGTGATATTTTAATTAACGATGTGAGTATTGGTGCTGCAGAAACATCTGCCGATAAAGCCTCAGCTGAGTTTGCATCGGACAATACTCGGATATTATCGAGCTCCAAAGATCTTTCAGCCATTGCCGTGGCTGCCGCAATTAATAAAGTGGCCGAAGAAACAGGCGTATCGGCAACCATCAACTCAACGGAAGTGGTTGGCGGTGATGGCACTAACAATAACGCAACTTTGTTAACTCAGTTTGAAGTAGGAGATAGCGCCGAAATTTATATTAATGGCTATTCTGCGGGTACGGTTACTATGCAAGATGATGGCTCAGGCGGTATTGATACCGATCGTGCTAAATCTGATGCACTTTCCGTTATTAATTCTATTTCGGGCAAGTCAGGAGTAGTCGCAACCGATAATGGTGTGTCATTAACCATGGTGGCAGAAGATGGTCGTAATGTATCGATTGCCATTGATGATCAATCCGGTGCGGATGCGTCAATTGGGGCGCTGTTTGGATTAGATGCTGCCGTACAGGGTATAGGTGAGTCGAGCTTTGGGAATGCGCAAGCAACCGCAAACACAGGCATTAGCTCTGAAAGCGCGACTTACCAAACCACCTACGGCACCATTAGGTTGGAGTCTGCAGGTGAGTTTACATTAACATCCGGTGCTAACGGTGCTGATGAGCTGCAAGCGCTTGGTTTAACGGCAGGTAGTTATGGTGGTGCAGTAGATGGCCAGTTCCTCACAGAGATTGATATTTCAACCTTTGAAGGGGCTACATCAGCACTTACAGCCATAGATAACGCCATAGGGGCTATCGCTAGCCAAAGGGCGGTACTGGGTGCGATCCAAAACCGAATGGAATCTACGGTGAGTAACCTAGCCATAACAAGTGAGAACTTAGCGGCTGCAAACTCACGAATTCAAGATGCTGACTTCGCGGCAGAAACAGCCGAGCTGTCAAGGACTCAGGTACTGCAACAAGCGGGTATCTCGATCTTGGCGCAGGCTAACCAGGGACCTCAACAGGTACTTTCATTACTCGGATAAATTAGTAACTGACAGGAGAGAATTCACTCTCTTGTCAGCAGCGTAAGCTGGTTAACTAATTTAATGAGAGGTGTATTATGAATGATCTAAAAGTGCAGGAGACAGCAGTGAAACCTGCTGCCAGATTGCCTTCGTCATTGCCTCACACTCAAGTACCTAAAGAGGAAAAGGTACAGCCAGAAGCGGAAATATTTGTTCAAGTGGGCGGCAAGGAATTACCACCCATTGC
>MAAA01014061.1_pt1 | contig 27680 bp, 18 predicted proteins | sample 1115971 | NCBI WGS metagenome assembly MAAA01 (sample SAMN04961123, study PRJNA320927) | seawater metagenome | isolation source: sample BD02T6 sea water enriched with oil for 6 days | place: USA:Gulf of Mexico | collected 2013-07-27 | reverse complement strand
TCACTGCCACTGCAAAACTATAAACACAGCGAACTGGAACAACTGGCCAGTTTATTTCAACAGTGGCACTTTATTCCAAGCGGCACCGAAGGCTATAAAAAAGCCGAGGTTACCCTGGGCGGCGTGAACACAGATGAAGTGAGTTCAAAAACCTTTGAAGCTAAAAATGTAAAAGGTTTGTACTTTATTGGTGAGGTGCTGGATGTGACCGGACATCTGGGGGGCTTTAATTTCCAGTGGGCGTGGGCCAGTGGTTATTGCTGTGGGCAAGCGGTGTGATTGTGAAGTGATAAAAAAGTATATTACTGGGGTTAATTCTTTCACGGGCGAGAAGCTCGATAAATTAGCTTCTGCACCTGTAGGAGCCTGCTCGCAGCCGAAAAACCTCAATTGACGCTCATTAACATGGCTGTCCTAATTAGTTTGTAAGTACCCCTGCGGTTGATGTTGACCCAAGCAACCGGCGAGGCATTCTTTACCACTTTCAGCCCGTCCTCATAGCCTTGTTGCTCAAACGACCAAGATTACTCTAAAACACGCATGTAAACATACGCGATAAAAAGTAATGTCTCTCTACAGATAAATAGTGACGGAGCTTCTAGTGGCTCATGTCGTATTTGAGCGGGAAATCCCTAGAACCCCTGTGTGATCCATCCAGAACCGTTTTTTTGTTGAGTCATCAACTTTGGTTATGCCTTTACCTGTGCCGGTTGCTTATCACAGCTTTGGTGGTTGGAAGCGTTCATTGTTTGGTGACTAGCATGCTTATGGGACGGATGCCATACGATTTTATACCAAGCGCAAGACCATAACCCAGCGTTGGCCTTCAGCCGGTATCCGTGAGGATGCCGAATTCTCTATGCCAACTATGAAATAAGTAATGCCGTTTAAGTAGTGCTATTGCCCTGACGGTTGGGGCTTGGGCAATACCTTTTATTAATAAAGGTATCGCTTTTTTATGGGTGCCTGCATTCAGTCAGGTATAAAACCCAAAAAAACAAATAGGAATGTTTGGGATATTGTCTTTAGGCAATACAACATAGGTTAGAACAGGTATTTAGGCGCTAGCCTTTTCTTCCCATGCAGGGCTCGTATTGCGTTTCTTTTGTTTTAAATAACGTATCCGTGCATCGCACACACCACCTTTAACAAATGGAGGAGTAAAGCCATCAAATAAATCAATATGCACAATTCCATTTTCCATAAGTGCTGGCATTACCTTTGTTTCAGTTAATAGATTATCCACAAAAAATTTTACATCACCGCTTAAAGCTTGGTAATTAATCTGAACCTGTTCAAATGACCAGGCACGATAGCTAAATGCGCTGTATTCAGTGGCCACACCATAAACATTTGCTGTGGCTGCCTTCGATTTGTTGGCATTTGCCTTAGCAATGCCGGCACTAAAAGGAATATAAGTTTTGCCAACGTATTCTAATAACTCTTTTAATGAATCTGGTATGCCGTTATCTAAATCTAACCAGTCGCCAAATTCAGTTTGCCCTATACATCCGCGTTGATCACCAAATTCATTAATGGTATCAATCCAGTTGACGGTGCGCGCACCGTGACATTCCATAATCTCAGCTGAGAAAGGGTCTTGTAAAAGATGTGTATAGAGGTGGGCGTAAATGGCAAAGTCAGCAAGAGACGGACGATCGCCTAATAAAAATTGATGATCTGTAAAATGTTTATCCAAGATAGCCAATAGATCTAATATTTGCTGATCCAGTGAATCCCTGGATTCTTCGGCGGTTAATCCTAAATGTGTATCAAAGCCTTCTTGTCGTTTTAGTACCATAGGTGCAATTTGGTTAGGATGCATACTAAGATTGCCATAGGCAAAGGAACGTGCAATACGGTGACTAATGGTTTGTCTGTTTTGTTCATTGCCCCAGCGATAATGCATGGAAAATCGTGGCAAATATTCGTCGCCGAAATCCTCCAATAAAATATTGATAAACTGTAGGCGTTCATCACTTGGTCTACAACTTTTATTGCTATAAGTATTTTCAAAAAACTCCATGATAGGCGTAGTATCTTGCATCACTTGATCATCAGGGGTTAGTACTACGGGTACTATCGACATGCCGACCAGTTTGGGTATATCGACATTAATAGCTGTCATATCAATATGCATGCGTTTATAAGGAATGTTCTTATAGTGCATATAGGCGCGCAGTTTCCATGAGTAAGGGGAGTCATTGGCAGCCCATACTCGGTAAAAATCTTTTTGATCCGGCCCAAGAATTTTTTCATCTTCTAAATTCTGGGCTTCACGCTTTAGATTGCCTTTTGTGGTCATAACGTTATTCTCGTTTCATTATTCCAATAATTTATCGTTCACCACCATATTATGATGCTATACATGTCTAAATAATTATTGAACTATTACGTCATCCACATATTTATAGGCCTAATCCAAGTTAAACCTTGGGATTTTTAAGCCACTTATAGTGAGTGTATCCATAAAATATTTATTTGATGCCTATCCTTAGCCATTGCTGGCTTTATGATAGGCAGTGACACAGATTTAGCTAGCGTCGCAATTTAGCGCTTTCCACTTCGACGAAGTGCCGCCGTAGTGAAATCTTTTCGTCGAGCATCATATCCAAACGAGAAAGCATCACGCTCTTCGTTTGCAACTTGCGCCATATAGCGACCCGAAGATAAATCATAGTTGGTACTGGCGATGTAAAATGGCGCATCGGCATTTACAAACTGCATCGGATGGCCCTCAGCCACTCGCCATAAGTTACCACGAGTATCGTAATGATCGGCAACGGCTATCTGCCAGCTATCTTCATCCAGGTAAAGTTCGCGTTTGCTGTATATGTGCCTGGTATCTTCCTTTAGAGTTGCCTCAACATGCCAAACTCTGTGCAATTCATACCGGGTAAGATCTTGATTTAGATGATTCTTACCAATTACACTGGAATATTTAGCTGATTTATCGGCTAGTTTGTAAGAATTATAGGGAATGTAAATTTCCTTCTTACCTATTATTTTCCAGTTATAACGATCAGGAGAACCATTAAACATATCGATTTGATCAGAGGTACGCATTCCCTCAGTGTTAGGTGCATCGTATGCTACTTGTGGTGCACGGCGAACCCGGCGCTGGCCTGCATTGTATGCCCATGCTTTACGAGGCTCCTTAACTTGGTCAATTGTTTCATGAACTAGTAGAACATTACCGGTTAATCGTGCTGGCGATTTAACTTTTGAGGTGTAATAAAACAGAATATTTGCATCATCTTTCCCGTTGACACCGCCTACAAGGTATTGAGGCGGAGCGAATCGTGCTTGAACTATTTCAGGTGTATAAAATCCTCCTTGCTGCACGGGAATTAGCGCGTAATTAAGCATGAAAGCGCCCCCTCTAAAACGAGTTATATGGTTCCATATTACTTCAAGGCCATTTTTAGGCATCGCAAAAGGCATCGTTTCATCAAAGTTAAGCAGGCCACTTCCACCTTGCAGCAATTTTGCAGCCGTTAAATTTTTAAGGGCTTTGTTTTCAATTCTTTTAGGAAAACTGGCAGTACGGTGTGTTTTATATACCGGCATACTGTAGCTATCAGGGTATTTATTAAATAAGGCTAATTGCCCTAGTGTTAGGTTTTTTTTATAGTTATTTATGTTTGTTTTATCAATAGTGAACAAAGGTTTTTCATTTGAATAGCGATTCAGGTATGGGTCTATAGAAGTATCTTGAGCTAGCCCACCTGTGTAGGCTGGAATAATGCCCGAAGCATTCCCTGATTTTTCGGCACCAATCGCTGTTAGGGTTTTACCCAACAGATTAGTTTCTGCTGGATTAGCACTGGCATTTGATGGGATAGTCATCATAACGAGTGGTAATGCTAGCGCTGCAAAATTTGTAAATTTCATAATTTTCCTCCTAGTTCACCAGCCGAAGCTGGTGAACCTATTTTCTTATATTAAAATTGAACAGCAGCAGTAATCGAGGCGAAATCACGATCATTCATGAAACTTGATGTGCCGCCATCGTACATAGTGTATGAAATCGCAGTGGTATAGGTGTTTAAATACTCTGCACTTAAAGACAAGCCTAGTGACCCTTCACCCTCTCTAAATTGACCGTTAAAACCTTCAACATCATGACTTATCGACAATACAGGAGAGAGGTTTACACCAGAAAACACATTGTTATAGGTACCTGCAATACGAGCACGGTACCCCCAGGCAGTTTGTGTTGTGGTATCTTTAACATATGCAACATTATTCTCGTCAAACGCCACGCGCCCTTCACCAAATTTGGTGAAGCTATTGTTATCAAAACCGTGGGTATAGGTATAACCAGCCTCAGCTATTAACGCTATTCTGTTTGCGCCTAAAACTTGATCAAATAATTTAGTAGCTGTCACTTGCAATTGACTGACGTCAAATAATTTGTAGCCTCCAATAGCTTGACCGTCTGCTGTATCAAGCACTTCAAGACCATACTCACCATGTGTCGCTTCAACGGCAGCTCGCCCAGCCTGAACGGCCTGCTCTTCTGTTCCCGCTGCGGCTAATGTCTGTTTATAGACATAAGTGTAAATGGCGTCTGACTGCAGCAAAGCTCCCACTAAACTGCCCGAATTAATTGAGTACGCCACATTTTGCTTATGAGATACCTCACCTGCAACTGCAACACTGCCTATGTTAGTGGAAAAGCTAAGACCGGTAATTGTTTGGTCTTCCACATACTCGGTGAAATATGTCGTGGGATTAATAAAGGGCTCAACCGGAGTTCCAATACTAGAATTAGTCGTGAGCATTTGCATACTGGCAACCGCTGCCAATTGATTCAGTGTCGCCAAGGTTCCTTGTAAAGCAGGATTAACAGCTGCCATTGCGACTAAATTATCGTACGTTAACGGCGATCCTTGCATCGTTAATATTAGGTTGGCCGTGCTCTCAAAGAAGCCGTTATCTACTGCCAGATTATCGTACAGAGCCACCTCATTGAAATTCGCTTTAAGAGCAGCCACCGATGGCGTACGTGAATGAATATTCATGGCATAGACACCAAATTCAGTGTCAATCGCTTCTGCGAAATAGCGAAAGGCCAAGCCAAATTGTCCGTCACCATCAGGCCTTGTGTCTTCGGCACGACTAAGATCCCCGACCAGGGTATGAACAGTGTTACAACCAGGTGATATGAAATCAGTCAGCGACATGAAAGTGCCACAATCATCTATAACGGTTGGTTGATATTCTAATTGGTAAAAAAATTCGCTGCTTAAGTTATCTGTTAACCCAATACCTGCATAGGCCATATTGACAGGAATGAGTCCCTCTTTAAGTTCGGCACCTGGGCGACGAAATGCGGGAACGTCAACAGGGTTGGTTTGATTTATGCCATCACGGATGAAAGTAGATTCACCCCAATTCAGTACTTGTTTACCTAATCGAAGATCTAGTGGCTTGCCTGCCACCTCCAGATCAGCGTATACAAACGCATCCATTAATGCTGCACCAGAATATTTTGCCAGATCGTCATTAGCACTGTCATCGAGGTTATCGTCTTCTTCCAAGGCTATATCGTGCCAATATTTACCTCGGGCAAATAGGCCAAAATTATCATAGCTTATCTGTATGTCATGGCTGCCTTTAATTACCTGAGAAAATGCATCACCCTTATCCACATTCAGATTACCATCGTTTCCGTTGGCGCCATTTATAGCAACGCCAAATTCCATATCCTTAACCATCTCAGGATCCTGGTTTTCGAGTCTCCAGCTTGACCCAAGCGATATCTGGCTGTCAATTTGTCCTTCAAAGCCATCTACGTAAAAATTGTACGCTTGTGCTTGCACCGCTATTAATAGTGGTAAAGCAGCCAGATTCCTTTTTTGGCCTAATAGATTAAGTGCTTTTTTTGAAAACATTTTGTTGCCTCTTGTTATTTTTTTATTAGAAGGTGAAGTTCACTAGAGCTGCCATGGGTTAAAACTTATTATTTAGCTTGGCTTGCGCAATATTGGCGCAGGCATTTAAGCTAATGCCAAACCCTATTTCTTACAGTGGTTCCGCACTGTCATAACTCACATTTTCAAATAGCTCAGGAGTAGCTCTGCCACCCCTCAGTCATAAATAGAAATTATCAGCTTAGCAATGGCGGTGTATTTGATATAACGCAGAGGTCTTTACATTTGACGCAGTCATGCAATGAGCATATGCATATGCAGGCATGAAACACTCATGCAACTTAGGGCTTTAATCCTGTACGCCAGAAATGGCATAACTAAAAGTTATTAAACTTAACAATAACGACCGTTAGCGAGGTGCTATGGGGCAGGTGACTTAAGGGCAACTCAGTATTTAGCCGCGGATACACTATGTGGTTTAATTCTGGTGGGTGTAATGCAATGAGCGAACATTAGCGGCATGTAATTTACTGCCTTTGTTTTTGTATTTATCTATTAATTCGATGATGTTCAAGCCCTAACCTAAGACAACACTTAAAATAAAACCTTAGGACCTGTACTTTTTGGGTGTTGTGCCTGTCCAACGTTTAAATGCTCGGGTGAAATTACTTTGGCAGCTAAATCCTAGCAAAGTGGACACTTTTGACAATGGCAATTCATTCTTACTCATTAGTTTAATGGCAAGTTTTTTTTGAAAGTTATTTAACAATATACTGTAGGTGGTTCCCTCTTCACTGAGCATACGTTGTAGCTTACGAATGCTAATGCCTAGGTCACTGGCTATCAGGTCCTGATCTAATTCACTATGGGTTAGGTTCTTAAGAAGAGATTTTTGCACTAGGGTAGACATATTAACTTCCTGTTTTTGTGCTAAGTATTCTTCAGTCCACTCATCCAGTGAGCGAGTAAGTTCTGAGTGGGTAAATGACTGCTCCAAGAAAACACACTTTTTATCAAATACTATTTTGTTGCAGTTCGAATCATAAAAAATGGGACAGGAGAAAAATTCCTCCAAAGGTTTAGTGGATTCAAAGCCTTCCGAAAAATGGACTTCTTTTATCCTTAATGAATTCCCGGCTACTTCACGAAAAATATAATGCATGCAGCATAGAGTAGCCGAAATTCCATAGATATGGGTAAGATATCTAAATTCTGGTCTAGACTTTAGTACAAGGGCTACATCGTTTTCAGTTTCTTCCAATGTTGAAATGGTGCTATCACTGATGAGGTGGGAGTACCGAACACACCGTTTAATCGCATCATAAATATTTCGACTAGCGGCCATGGACATGCCCAGTGCGCTATAGGAGGAGGGTTTGAAAAAGTGTGCCACCCGGATAGCAATATAAGGATCTTGGGTTCGCTGAACCGCGATTTCCCATGCCTTTTTCATCATGGCGCTGGGGAATCGGGTATCATTTTTTTTAATATCTGCCAGGTCAATGCCCGCTTCTTTGAATATATTATCGCTTTCTACCCCATAGCTGTTGATGGATTTTGCCACTAATAACACCCAACTTCCCAAAATAGTAGGGGTTTGAGTTGTTAGATTTTTGTAATACATAAATCTATTCCTATGGTGAAATTAGCGCTAGCTAATGACTTGTTTTATTCAGTAAACATATGGCTAAGAACCTTACATCATTTATTAAAACGAAATTAGGCTCAGAAGTTTGTCCGTTCTTTGCCACCATTTATTAATAATGGTGGCTATTGTTAGTCAGAATTTAATTGGGAATCACTTAACAAATTAGGGTAAGACGTCTTAAAGTAGGCGTCGCCATGCACGGGCTTAATCATAAAACACAAAAAATAATTAAGACAAAACCGTAAACAGGTTCTAAACCTTAAACTTCATAGTGGTGAGCTTTCAGTAACGTGCTGTGCAGTGATGCCCTAGTTCGGGTAATAAACATACTCGTCTTCTTCTGCCCAAGCAGTCTCATCGGTTTTATCCAAGTTTACAGGAACTTCTATTGTGGATTTCCAACGGGGACTCATTTGCTCGCTATTGTGTTGCGCCAGTAACAAGGTGAGCTCTTTCACTTTTTCAGGATGTTGAGATACCAGGTTTTTTTGCTCCAATGGGTCCTCGTTTAAGTTAAACAACCAGGATTTTTCTGGACGCTTGGCCACTTGCAATTTCCATCCGCCGCTTAATACGGCCTGGTAGTGATCATGACGCCAGAACAAGGCTTTGTGTAACGGGCCACTGGCTTGTCCTTGTGCATGGGGAAGCAGGTTAACACCATCTAGTTTTCTGTCGCTTGGCAGCTGAGCGCCACTGGCCGCGGCAATGGTTGGAAAGATATCGGTGTGATGAACCGGCTCTTTTACCACCGTGCCAGGGGCTAGCTTGGCTGGCCACTTAACAAAAAAGGGAGTGCGAAGACCGCCTTCAAAAAATGTCATTTTCCAACCGCGATAAGGCTGATTAATTTCCGGCAGATTAGTCAAATGAGTACCGCCGTTATCCGACACAAAAATAACCATGGTATTGTCTTCAAGGCCATTTTCTTTTAGGGCTTGCGTCACACGGCCCACACTGCGATCAAGAGATTTAATCATGGCCGCATACACACGCTCGGTGTGATTTTTAATTTGTGGCAATGAATCGTAATCGGCCTTTAAGGCTTGCAACGGACTATGTGGGGCCCAGTGAGCCAGGTTTAAATAAAACGGGCGGTCTTTATTGGTTTCAATAAACTTTACGGCTTCCTCTGTGTAGTAATCGGTTATGTAACCGTTAGGTTTAAAGCGCTGCAAACCATTAAAGCTGGCGGCGTGCTGCATGACTGACCACATGAATTTGTTAAAGGCATTACTTTCTCTTTGAGCCGACACCGAATTGGAGTCATCTGCGTCCAGGTACATGCCACTGGCCAGTAATAAGGCATCATCAAACCCTTGGTCTTGCGGCAACATACCCTCTCCACGGCCTAGATGCCATTTGCCGATGTGACCCGTTTGATAACCCTTGTCTTTTAATATTTCTGCAATGGTTTTTTCGCTAGTGGGCATGCCCAAATCTTCAAATGGAAGTCGATTATCTTCACTGTTTAAAATTAAAGGAGGTTCAAACTCGCGATTTTGGGCCAGCATAGAAGCCACCGTAGACATGGCCTTAGGAACGGGCACGGATTCAAAACCAAAACGGGTACCATAACGGCCAGTCATAATCGCCGCACGTGATGGCGCGCAGGTGGCATCGGCGGTATAACCCTGGGTAAAGTTCACGCCGTTTTGGGCCAGCTCGTTAATGTTGGGGGTGGGCATAGAACCACCGTCTACGCCACCACCGTTAAGACTAATATCGTTCCACCCAAGATCATCGGCAATGATTAATACAATATTAGGCGGGCGCTCACTGGCAGAGACAACTTGATCGGCAGCATCAGGGGATGACCAGTTAATTTCTCGGTGTGGTGCCACCGGGTTCTTTATGTTCTCTACAATACCAGCCACACTGTACAAAATGTTTGCTCGTTGGGAATAAGCAATGATCCCTAGAATAGCGAGTGATAGCGCACCCCATTTAATTATTTTCATAGTTTTCTCGATTGTATGCTGTTAATGGAGTCGGGGTTTGATTATTCAAACTTAGAAAGCCTAGTGACTTACCTATGTCGTATGGGGCCATGTTATTACCTCTTGTTGTAAATGGAGCAGCCCTTAAGGCTGTCCATTTATACTGTGTTTTTCATTTAGTTTTTTGGGCGCCCTGCTTCTTTGGATTATCAATGTTTTGCAGTTACTTTAATGTCGGTAAGATTCCTTACGATGGCCCGCTCAATGCAATCTATGCGGTCTTGCCCAAACACCTTCACGTCACCGTATTTAAAACTAGGCCCCCCATAGATCGTTATTATAAAGTTCAGTTAGGTTGTCCTGTGCCCAGGTTCGCCATGAATCACCCTGTAACCTGGTTTTAGCTTGCTGCCAATTCAACCCAATGCGCCCCACAATTTTCTGCAAGCCTTTATCGGTATCTGAACGAATACCCTCTGCCCATGATTAGCTATTAAGGTGTGCATTATTCATTTCCGGCCGCGCCTTCCAGCGGGTTTTTTCCAGATCAAGTGGGGCGGCGGGAATCTGCTGATGTAATGTTCCCAAACCGCTAAAACTAATTTCAATGGCATCACCTGGCCATATCCATTCGTCATTATCGAGTCCGCTACAATCCGGTATTGTTCCCATGCCAATAATGGTGCCTGACAAGACTGGAAAGATAGTCTGCAGATAGCTCACCACGTCGCGAGGGTGATTATTATATTCACTGGTGCTGCCATTCCACACAAAACGCCCCCCTATTTTAGCCGTTACCTTTAGTGACAAAGGGTCTGGTACTTCATCGGCCGTGACCAGAAAAGGCCCTATACCTTGGCCACGAGCAAAATCCTTGGAACGCGCTGGGCCGGAGCCCATCATTTCAGGCATTTGAACATCACGTGCGGAGGCATCGTTGTAGATAAGGTAGCCAGCGATAGGCTGCTCTGGTGTACCAAATACAATGCCCAGTTCTGGCTCAATATCCAGATAAGAGGTGTATGTTGGCCATCCGACTGTATCGCCATCGCCAATAATCGTATTATGATTGCACTTATAGTAGCGCATTTCCGAAGCGGGCATCCTGCGGAATTTTCGCTTCACTAAGGGGGAAAGTACCGTTTTCGCAATTTTTCCCCATTCTTTTTTTATCATGGTGAGAGATGCATTTTCAAGATGACGCGGCGAGAGTCCAAAGTCGAGTAAGGCCGGTGGCTTTGGTATCGGCGCTAAAAATCGCACATCATCCGTAGCGAATACACCCTCAACCGCAGAAATATCAACACCATTGACCACCGCCTTTGCCAGATCATGGCTGCGTGGTAAATTCGCCAGATAAGCTTCCATGCTCGCAAGCTCAGGGCTAATGGTACCCAGCACGGTCATGGCCGCTTTAAAAGAGACAACCTTCTCATCAATCACTACACCAAACTGTGCTTCACCGGTGCCCTGTTGAAAACGAACAAGTTTCATAGTTCAGCTCCTGTATTGATAAAAATGACTCGTGTTGGGTTCAAAAACATGTGCGATTGCGTATCCATAGATTATTCACTCATTGTTATTAATATTAGTTTTTGACTTAAGGGCACCTCTATTAACTGCTTGTAGCCTCTGACTTTACGTCCAGTTCATAATCAAGGCGGACTTTCGAAGAAATGCTTATTGCCTTTCAAGGAAGCCCAACGCAGAGTATGGACTGGACGAAAAGCCCCGTAGGGCGCGGCCTGAGTTTCACATTTACTGCGTTGCAACCCTTGAAAATGGAATAACCATTTTACTTCGGGCTGCGCCTTGTAACTGTAAACCTCAGGTCACGCAGAGGCTGCAATCAGTTAATAGAGGTGCCCTTTAAATCAAATCAGCGTGCCTAACGCTTTCACGCCAAACTCGCTGCCGATACGGCTGAATAGATATTCTCATCAGCTATCGAAAAGGAATCGAGAAGAATCCGTTCTTGGGGTTTTTCTGAGGCCGTTTTTGGAATTTCGCCAACCACCTGCAAATAACTGGGAACACAGTTGGTTTCGAGGTTTTTGCGTACCACTGAAAACACCTGCTCTGCATCAAAAGCCTCTGTCACCACAACGGCGGCAACAATGTCCTTTTCTCCGGGGGCACCACTGGCCGCAGGCACACCGTACACAAACACATCGTCAATGCAGTTAACTTGCGAGAGCGCTTTCTCTACAAAACCTGGGTCTATGAAGTCGCCGTTGCGACGAATGGCCCCGCCTTTGCGGTAATGAAAAAAGAGCCAGCCGTTTTCATCCACATGACCCATATCTCCCATCCGCAACCAACCACCCACTGTCTTCTTTTCAGTGGCCTCTTGGTTGCGGTAATATTTAACGTCCGGTGCGCTGCCATCGATATTGCGGAAACAAATTTCGCCCACCTCACCTGGCGCACATTCTTGGCCTTGCTCACCGAATATTTTCAGTTCCATACTGGGTGCCACTTGACCGCAACTACCCATGGGTCCAACACCCGCAGGATTCAGTGTTAAACCTCCTTCTGCTGCGCCGTAAAACTCATTCAATTTAATACCAAATCGACGAGAAAAATCTTGCCAAATGGCCGCAGGCATACCCGCACTGAGGATTATGCGTACCGGATTATTTGCATCGTTTTCCTTGGGTGCTTCGGCATAGATGGCGGTGGTCATGCCCCCTAATAGGTTGAACCAAGTACAGCTGTAGTGGCGAGCAATATCCCAGATACGGGATTTGGTAAATTTACGGCTGATCACACCGCGCAAACCGCGGGTAAGAATATTCCCCAGCGTGATGACCTGTGCGTTAACGTGGGTCAACGACAAACCGGTGTAGGGTCGGTCATCTGTGGTTAAACCCAATATATCACCCAGAACTGCGGCACTGGCAAAGCGTGCATGAGACGACAGTATGGCTTTTGGGTCACCCGTGGTGCCAGAGGTATAAAGTATCTGCATGGCGGCATTGGGGTCTGTACTGGCCACGGCCAGTAATGGATTGGGTAGCGCCTTGCTTAATATATCCTTAGCGCGAGGGTAGCCATTAGACGCAGCACCCACCGTAACCGTCCAAATATCGTTATTGCCTTTATTGGCCGCCTCTACTGCGGCTAACGCATAGTCAGCCACCACAATGCCCTTGCACTTGGCAAAGCTCACCATGTAATTCAATTTGTGCCCCTTGGTACGCGGGTCAATAGGCACAAATACCGTGCCCAATATAGACGAGGCCACCATTAGCTCTACAAATTCAGGGTGATTGGCCATCATGATGGCAAAGCTATCGCCTTTCTTCATGCCTCGGGCCTGCAGCCAAGTGGCCCAGCGTTGAGCGTTATCCCACAACTGCTGATAGGTGCGGGTTTCTTCTACAAAATTGCCGCCTTTATCGATATCAACAAAGGTGAGCACATCAAGGCCAGGTTCTGTTTCAACCCAATCAAGGATGCGATTGGCCAGAATATTTAATTCTCGCATCAGCTACTTCCCCCGTCCTAGAATGCTAACCACGGTTACCGCCGCATCTACACCAATCAAACCACCACCGTTATGCGCTAAGCCAAAACGCGCGCCGTCCACCTGACGTTTACCACTGCTGCCACGCAACTGCTCGGTTAGTTCAACAATTTGTGCCGTACCGGTAGCACCAATAGGATGACCCTTACGCAACAAACCACCAGAAACATTCACCGGTACTCGCCCGCCTAAACGGGTATGCCCCTCTTGCAGAAATTGAGCCCCCTTTCCTTTGCCACAAAGCCCCAAGTATTCATAAGCAATAATTTCTGAGGGTGCCGATGCATCATGCAGCTCAACCAAACTCAGATCCTGGGGACCAATCGAGGCACTCTCATATGCATGCTGTGCAGCTAAAGTGCCTACCGAACCCTCACCGCCATGATCCCAACCCGTTGCTATGACGGAAGAGAGCACCTTGACAGGGTTTTGCAACCTCAATTCTTTGGCTTTCTTTTCACTCACCACCACCACCGCTGCCGCGCCATCACCAATCGGTGAGCACATAGGCAGGGTTAGCGGATCAACGATTACCCGCGCCGCCAGTACTTCTTCTACCGTCATGACTTTTTGAAATTGCGCCCGTGAATTCAGGCTGCCGTGAAAGGAATTCTTGGCGGTAACCGCTGCGTAGTGCTCCGCAGTAGCGCCGGTCTTCTTCATATAGTCTTTGGCCATCAGAGAATAGATGTCCACAAATACCGAGCGATTTGCGCGATCTTTTGCCAACGGCTCACCGGTCAAGGCAGACAGCGCTCTTAAGGCATCCATAGCACCTTCAGGGTTTTCAGTATCAATGGCCCCTTCAAATGCGGCAAAAGCACGGGTTTTATCTTCGTGCACCAGCTTTTCGAAACCACATACCAGCACCACATCGTAGGCACCCGCCGTTACCATGGCGCAGGCTTGGTTAAAGGCGGTGGATGAGGTTGCACACGCATTCTCGATATTTATTACCGGGATCTTACCTACCCCTAATTCTCGCAGTGCAACTTGGCCACTGATCATCTCTTGGCCCTGAATTATTCCACCGGCGCCATTAGCCATGTATGCACATTGCAGATCCGATAGACTTATTCCGGCATCGGCTACCGCGGCGGTGATTGCCTCACCCGCCAGTCCCTTTAGGGTGGTCGTCATATGTTTTCCGAAGTTAGTCATACCAACTCCGGCAATATAGGCATTCATTTTCATAATAAAACCTTACTAATGGGGCAATTTATACCGAACTAAGGAGAGCCGTATGAACGCTACAAATCTCCAGTAAACCATGAGAAAGTAATTCGACATTATTGTGAGAATTCTCTCGTCATGGGATTAGGCATCAAGTCATGGTGCCCGCTCAGTAACTTGATTTAAAGTTAACAGATGACCAGGAAACTGCTTTTGATATGGCGTGGATTATTTTACATATGGCGCAGTGCTATATTCCTAGCAAGCCCATATCCTACTTGGGCGCATTACTCAGTGGTGCGAGTTTACTTGGTTCGCGCCATGATTATCTGTGGACAAAAATACTGGGAATAATTTTAGAAGGTTTACTAACGAGAATATAAAATAATAAGATGCAGCCGCACTGCTGGTGGGCCGACAGTGACGGCTGTAGTTTTTATCGATTTTTTAAAAGGTTACCTACTAAAGGGTACCTTCGAAATTACGGGGTCCATTAAAATTATTTTTTGGGTTAAATAAAACCTTAAAAATGCCAATCAATACCGGCCAGTATTTCCCGCCCGCGATTCGGTGTCCCTTCGGTTAAGACTGCCGTTGTCGACGCTGTAAAATATTCCCTATTTAGCAAGTTTTTCACCTGCAAAAAGGCTTGCCAATTCGAGGGAAAGTTATAACGTAGTTTAGCAAAAAACACCCAATCACCTTGCAACCGAATACGGTTACCGTCACCATCAAGCGCAGGTACATCTTGCTCATTGTGATAGGTGGCAAATAGATTGGCATTCCAGTTGCTTTGTTGATAATTGGCCATCAAAGAAGCTAGCTTATTCGATTCACGGAAGGATAAATCTGGTGTTTCGATCATATTTGTATAAGTGCCACGCAGTAGCCAATGATCATTTAACTCGTGGGCTAGCTCTAGCTCAAAACCCTTGCTGGGACCTTGCTCCACATTTCCCAATGTCCGTACTCGACCACTGACAGTCCACCCAATGGCATTCTTAAAATGACTCTCAAAATACCCTAGGGAAATACCAGTATTAGGCCACTGCCCCACCCAAATAAGTTCACTGCTTTGTACCGTTTCTGGTTTTAAATCTGGATTGCCAAAAATCACGGGGTTATTCAACAAGTTAAGCTCACCTTCAGAGGGGGCCCTAAACGCCTCACCATAAAGCAACTTAAGACTATGATGGTCATTTAATACCTGCACTAATCCAAAGCGCGGACTGAGTTGAGCGCCAATATTAGAAAAGTCATCATGTCGCAATCCCAAGGTAAGATGAGAATTTTCAAACAGCCTATGCTGGTACTGGCCATAAAGCCCAACGATGTCACGGCGGGATTTAGCCTGCACGGCCGTAGTGGCAAGTAAACTGCCGTAATAGCGTATGGGAAAATTTCCACTGGCCAGATCGCCTAAGTCGAAATTATTTTTAACGATAGTCTCGGGTGCATGGATCTGACGAAACTCAATGCCAAACTGAAAACTGCTTTGCAGATTGATATTCCAGTCGTTATGCCACTGCATACGCGTTTCAGTGTAATCGTCAAATTGCACACTAGCAAACAAGGCATCGCTACTGGGAGGAGTGCTATTATTAGTAAAAGCACCTGGTTCAGTCAATTGGCCAGATATATTCAGTCTGGAGTCCGTGTAGCTGAGCCAAACATAGGAAGAAATTGCCCGCCAGTCAAAATCCTGCTTCACAGAGATAGAACTTAAATACCCCGCTCGCTGGTTAAAACCGTTATTGATATTATTATATTCGTAAAACTTCTCTACCCTAAATTGATTATGCTGAATATTTAGGTACGTGTTTTGCCACTGGAGTTTTACATTAAGACCAGCAAGATCACGAGGGTCATCGGTACCGATACGGTTGCTGCTGAAGGTATCCACCGCTTGATAATCATCACCCTCATCTATATCCAGGTAAGCAAATAGATCGAGCGTTAAATCCCCTTGATTTGTTGAGCTCAGCAGATGCCCCTTACGACGATTGAAACTGCCAGAACTAACCGTCACCTCATTAACGTCCGCTCGAGTAATAATATTAATCAGGCCCATCATGGCATTGGAGCCATATACGGCCGAGCCGGGACCACGAATAAATTCAACGCGCTTGATATGCATCAGCGGGTATTTTGGCGCAATAAATGCATTGCCACTGTTGCGAGGCTCGGCAAGGCGTATGCCATCCACCATTATTAAAATTTCCGATCCTGCATTGCCAATGCGCCGCCCCCGGGATGAAAGTGGATATTCCAATGGTGAAAATGAAGAGCGGTACGATTGGAAGCCTGGCACCAGATTCGCCAGTTCATCCAGGGTATCCAGACCTAATCGGTTAATTTCGCCATGAGTGAACACAGTGACGGAGGAGGGGACGGTTTTGAGTTCTTTCGGGGTTAGCGTTGAACCGCTCACTTTTACCTTCAATAATTCCTCAAGCGAAAGTTTAAAAAGATAATCGATATTATTTTCTGACTGAAATGCCATTGAGTTAAGTGCACAGGTAAATATTAAAGAGAAAAAAAGTGATGATAATCGCACAGAAACACTCCTTAAAAGTGCTTTTTACGCATCTAAGTATAGGAGCCCATGCTTTAATTGCCAACAGCTTGTAAATAGAAATCAGTGGCACTCACACAACGCTGCAGCAGGTTTAAGGCGATCTTTATGGATATATTAAAAAGCTATAAAAGGCTTACTTATAGTTGCCTCTAATTTTAAAGCCCACTAGCAACGTACACAATAGTTGGCATTTTAAATGCCCATCTACATGCCCCCACATTTATATTAGCCATCTGTTTCGCCATGGCGGCATAAATAAAGAGTCCTGTGAGGAATATTGCGCTGCGTCATATGTAAAAAAATCCACGCCATATCAAAAGCATTTTCTTGTCTATCTGTTAACTTTAAATCAAGTTGCAGAATAAAAATGGCGCCTAACGTATTACCGGATGCGGGGTTAACAGGCAGCGTTATGGCGCACCAGAGTGTGTCGAGTTGGGGCGTTGATGCCAGCAAGGCCGATGTTTTCCCGGCCCTTACATTGCCCGTATATAAATAACAAAAAGCCGAATTAATCCTCCTAATAAAAATGAGATCAAACCATGCATGAACCGTATTTAACCCCACTTGATTGTTTATACAAATGGGAAAAAACTCGTCCCAATGACATATATTTAAAACAACCTAGAAATAGAATTTGGCAAGAATACAGCTGGAAGGATGTGGCAGATGAGGCGCGGCGCATGGCCAATGCCCTGGCTGATTTGGATGTAAAAAAAGGCGATCGTGTTGCCATTATCTCTAAAAACTGTGCGGAATGGATCATCAGCGACCTGGCCATCATGATGAATGGTGCGATCAGTGTTCCGCTTTACCCAACTCAATCCGATGAGGCCATTCAATATGTATTGGAGCACAGCGGTGCTGCCGTTGCATTTTTGGGTAAACTGGATAATCCGGAGCATATGCAAAAAATAATTCCAGTTAATATTAAGAAAATTGGTTTTAATTATGAGGGCATTCACGCTCCTTTAATGTGGAATGATTTGATTAAACATTTCGCACCAGTGGTTAAACCCTACCACCCCACACTGGATGACATATACACCCTAATATATACCTCGGGAACCACCGGAAATCCTAAGGGTGTGGTGAACACCTATAGCGCGGCATCATATGCTGCCACTCAAAACCTCACCAACTTTTCTGTCAACAGCCAAGATCATGTGCTCAGCTTTTTACCCCTGGCCCATGTGGCTGAGCGAATTTTAGTAGAGTTGCCAAGCTTGTATGGCGGTTTTACCGTTTCTTTTTCCGAATCATTGGAAACTTTTCCCCAGGATTTGTGGCTGGTCAAACCCACCCGTTTTTTCGCCGTACCACGGCTATGGACCAAGTATCGGATGGCAATATTGGAAAATATACCGCAGAAAAAACTCGATATTTTACTCAGCATTCCTTTGGTGAGTGGCTATATTAAGAAGAAAATACGCAAGAGCTTAGGTTTGGAAAACGCCACTATTTGTGCATCCGGCGCCGCCCCCCTGGCTATGCCTGTATTGCAGTGGTTTAAACGCCTGGGGATCACTATTCAAGAAGGTTATGGCATGAGTGAAAACTGGGGTTATGCCAGCTTTAACACCGTTGGCAACATACAACTAGGAACCGTGGGCAAACCCTCCCCCGGTGCTGATATTAAAATTTCAGAGATAGGTGAAATATTAATTAAGAGCCCGGCCACCATGCAGGGCTACTACCTAGATGAAGAAAAAACCAGAGAGGTGATCAAAGATGGTTATTACCATACAGGTGACAAGGGGCAGTTATGTAAAGATGGATTCTTAACCATTACCGGTCGTATTAAAGATACCTTTAAAACCTCCAAGGGTGAATTCATTAACCCAAGTCATATTGAAAATTTACTGGCGGAAAATACCGGCATAGAACAGTTATGTGTATTGGGTTTAGGTTTGCCCCAACCTCTGGCCCTAGTGGTGTTATCTGCGCAAGCAAAGGCCAAGCCGCAACAACAAGTCACTGAAGAATTACGCCATACCTTTGATAAGGTCAATAGTGTGCTGAAATCCCATGAGGTACTTAACGGTCTGGTGGTAGTGAAGGATGAATGGTTACCGGAAAACAATTTAATGACCCCAACTTTGAAAGTGAAACGCAACGAAGTGGCGGATCGCTATCAAGCCATCATACAAAAATACGCAGATTCTAAAACGGTGGTTTGGGAGTCAAGTCACTCGTTATGATTAATTAGCGAATGAAAGGAAATGTATATTATGGCGCTACCTAGTTCTTTACGCCTGATAGGGGCTAGTGGTTCACCTTATACCCATTTTCTTGCCACAATGGATGTTGACAGAAGATCTATGTACATGAGAGCCAGCGCTTAATAATAATTCACTGCTGTCTCGTAATTTTAAAAGGAGTGACAGCCTTGTTTTATGGGTGTTTGAGGCATGGATGCCGAAGCAAGCCTCCACGGACGGAATCTAGGCGCCCCAATAAAACACGGTTGTTACTCCTAAAACCCCATGAACACGGGCTAAACTACGGGACACTAGTGATAATAATTAAATAGAATTTAGGTTTACTGCTGTAAGCCTAAATTGGGTGACTTATTTTTAGGGGTTAGAACGTTTACACAAGCCACTCAGTCCTCCTGGCTTCGATGCTTCTCCTTCCATACTGATGGTGAGACCCCATACTTATTTTTAAACGCGGTAGAAAAAACACTAACACTTCTATAACACAGTAACTCCGCCAGTTGTGAAATGGTGATATCTGATGAACTCAAATGAAGCTCCGCCTTTTGAAATCTTACCTCATCAAGAATTTCCTGGTAGCTAATCCCTAATCGCTTTAATTTAAGTTGAAAGGTACGTTTTTGAAAAGGAAAAAACAGAACGATTGCATCAATAGAATATATACCCACATTTAGGTTGTTGTGGATGAGTCGCTTTACCTCACTTATAAAATCAGTACTGACCTTCTCTTGACTACAAAGCTGTTTTTTCATTTCCGTATGCAAAAAAGTATCGCTTTCGGGTAATTTAAGATCAAGGTTTTTTGCGTTGAAAACAACACCATCAAACTCTGAATTAAAAATAACAGGAACGCCGAAAAACTGTCCATAGTACTTTTTGTCGCTTGGCTGGGAAAAGGTAAAGTGGATAGCGGTGGGGGTCCACTGGTTTTGGGTTAAGTGTCCAAACAGTATCCAGGTTAACGTCACACTTATTTGTATTGCCTGTTTGGTTCGTAATTTCACTGGCCCTTCAAAAATACAGGCAATATAAGCCACGTTACCCTCCTTGTGTAGTTCGCGTCCCACGCCTCCAGAATGAACTTTCAAGTATTCAAATAACGCATTGATGGCATCTTGAAGAGAGGCAGAGGATCTTACCAGCAGGCCCAGTAGTCCAAGGTTTTGCAGACTGGCTTTTTGGCCAAGCAACAAGCCTAGATGTTCGCATCCAGTGGCGGCTACCGATTCCTCCAATAACCTCACAACGGCGGTATGTGGAATAAGGGTCTCGGGGTCGTCAAACACATCTGGAGGAATTTGTGCTTTTTCAAGTAGTGTCGCTGGGTTACTGCCTAGCCCTTTAATCACCTCCGGAAAAGAGCTCAGTACGGCACTTCGAATATGATGTGAGGTCACAAATTGAGTTCCTCTGGCCTGATTGTCGTTGCAAATTGCGACAAATGTAAACAATTTCGAGGCTGTAGGCCATTCTGTGTAACGGCCAGCTTTAAATATAGTCCTTCAAATGGTCTTCGAACAAGTGCTTTCGCGCATTATAATAAGTGCAGCCGCACCATGGTGCCGTGTAGCTAGTGCTAGCGGCGGTTACTGTACTGTTATTTTTAAGGCGGATTTGAGTGGGGGATTATTGGCAGCTGGCGTTGCTAGGGTTTTAATCTTTGTTAATAGTTGTACAGGTGTACTGTTGGACATTCCAGCGCCTAATTCGGGTGCACTGACATTGGCCAGCGCACCCTACTTTTCGTGGGTAACTCTAAAACATCAGCATTTAGGGATGCTAATGCTTTTTTACCCTCACGTAATCCAGCGCGTTATTCCTTTTTATCCACATAAACTCGAATTACATCACCAAGAATACCTGTCGCACAATAAGCATCTCGCCCTTGTCCCGGCGAATAAAGCATTGCGGCTGACGCAACAGCGCCAGTGGTCGCTCGTCCTTTTTCTTCGCCTGTTTCAATATCAACCAAAATAACATCAAAGCGATTGCTTTTGTCGTCCATCAACAATTCACCCGTATCTGGGTAGTACAGCATTTGGTTACTATTCTTGTAGTTACGTTCCCATAAATCTTCAAAATTACCTGGGCCATGGTAACGCCATGCACGGGTTTTTCCATTGTGTTCATCATAGGCCACTAGGATATGACGGTCCTGGGCGTAAAGCGGCGGCCCTCCAACGCATCCGTAAGCATCACCAAAAGGTACTAACACATCTATATCTGTTGGGTCTTGGATTGATACTCGAAAGACTCGTTGCGGAGCGCTATGGATCATTTTCATACTGTCATATATGTTGTAACTACAATCACTACCAACCGGATACGTAGACATCATATTGCGAGAGCCATGGCTCTCTCCCATATCATGAAACCAAACGCTATCATCGCCAATCGTAGAGTCCCATGCGAATGCTTGCTCTTCACCGGCAATCTTATAGCTCGCCTTCCATTCTTCATCGAGATTCAGTTCACCATTGCGGTAAATAAGACGGTGAATTGAATCCGGGCCAGTGGCATAGATAAAATCACCATCTGAGGTTTGGTCAATTGAGAAACGTCCCACTGAATTGGACACAAACTGGAATTGAGTCACGATTGCAAGGTCTGGGGTAATCACCGTAAACCACGAGCGTTTATTGGGGTCGCTCTGCATATCTCGTGTAATCATGTTGCCATCAGACAAAACTAAAAACCCATTGTGTGCATTATCAATTGGTAGTGGCAGCTTCGCCTTAACCTTCAGGCTGTCGGCGCACAAGCGGTGCATAAAACTACCAGCGACCGTATATATATCGCCATTGGCCAGTGCGGCTGCTCCGCCACACCAATTATGGCCTCCGCACTCGAGTGGTTCAGATCTGACAAGAGATTCAAGCGTAATAGGGTCAATAAATTCAACCCAGCCATAGGATTTTGGTTGCCAAGGTTTACATGACCCCATTAAAAGCAGTTTATCACCATGCCAGAAAACACCCACTGGCCATCGCTCATCATTCAGTGCGCGCCTTGTTATGGCTAATCGTTCCCCCGACTCAATATTAAACCCAGGTGTACGCGCGGCTTTTTGCCTTCTTGGTCCGCCGCCATCACTAATGGGCCAGATCGAATCTGCATAAAGCCCCTTCAATGGGGATGATGAATCAAAATCAGTCATTATTCGCGCCTTATATATTAGTGTACTGGTCGTCACTTTAAATCTTCTAAATATATTGACGTATATGATGACCTGAATTCAAACGTTGCAGTTATTGTATGAATTAAGCCGGCTTTAATGGCCGCAGCACTTAATTCGGGTGCACTGCCATTGGCCAGCGCACCCTGCTTACCGCCATAGACACTCTTAGGATCAAAGAACGAAGGCGTAATGCATGAGGTTAATATCTTACGAACGCATTATGCTAGGTGCTGCGTCAGGCAAGTCGTAAGCCAAATCGGCCATATGATATATAACATTTAGTTTTTGAAAAGTGTTAAAGTCGGGCGACTTGTTATTAACAGTTTTGCAGACCGTTGATACATTAAGTACTATTCGCTCTGGTGAATCCCATAATTGAAAAGCCTTAAAGTCAGGATCCTTTAGCAGCAAGTGTCTTGAAATTGCAACGGGATCCATACCATTAAGATGCATTTCGGGGACCTTGTTTTGAATTAATTTGAAATAGCTTTTAAGATCATCCAAACCACTCTTATCAATAATTGGCCCATGCCCTGGTACAATTACTTCAACGTCCATGGATTCAATTACCTCAATTGCAGAAATCCAGCCGTCAATATTCGCCCAGGCAGCAGGTGTTCCTTCAATAAATAAAACATCCCCGGCAAACAAAACCTTTGATTCTGGAAAGTAGAGCATGGCGTCTCCACAAGTGTGAGCAGGCCCCACTTCAATAATACGGTATTCTATATTGCCGATATAACCTTTGTACTCACCGGTAAAGGTTTTTGTTGGAGGGGTAAGAACAACACCAGTTAGATCAAACGGTTTCATAAGATTACCCAAATATTTTCCCATTTTATCTAGTTTTCTATAGGGCCAAAGTGGTAGCCCTCCTAATCCACAACAAGATATGGTTTTACTAATAATGGGAACTGCCCTGGGCAAACGAGGGTCTTCATGCTTAAACTCTTCCTTGCAGGCATGCGTCGCGATTATTTCCGCGCCGGGAAAAAGTTGATTACCATAGGTATGGTCACCATTAGCGTGACTGTTTATAACCTGCGTGACTGGGGCTTTAGAAGTTATCGGCTCGATAGCTTTGATAATGTGGCGGGTTAAGCGCAAATCAAATGCAGTATCAAATATCAGGGTCTCGCCATTGCTGGTTATCACACCACAATTGCTTTCACTAGTGGAACCATTGGGTTGCATCCAAGCATGAATACCTGGGCCAATTTCGTATAGGCCACGTCTAAATATTGCATCTTCACCAAATAGTGTTTTTTCGCCCGCTTCTGGCTTGCTATTTTTTTTCCAGTTTTCGACCCTATCATTCATAATCATATGCTTATCCTCAGTATGGTGCAGCGATTTTAGGTTCGCGCTCAGAATGTTTTTTATCTTATTGTGTGGTACAAATTGCCATAAGACTAAATTAACAGCTGGGCATAACAGGTGCTTTTCATATGATGCAACATTGTTTATATTTGGCGCAAATTGCGCCTACAGCTTGGCCAAAGGAACTCAATTCGTGACCTCACATCATATTCGAAGTGCCGTACTGAGCTCTTTTCCCGAGGTGATTAGTGGGCTAGGCAACAACCCTGCGACACTACTTGAAAAAGCACAAATCCCAGCAGATGTGTTTGACGATCCTGAGACCCTGATTTCACATACTGCCATTATCAGGTTGTTGGAGGAATCGGCAGCAGCCACCGGGTGTGAGCATTTAGGCTTGTTACTCGGCCAAAAAACCAGCCTGCAAAACTTTGGACTACTGGGCCTGTTGGTAAGATCTTCTGCCTCTGTTCAAGATGCCATTAACGTGTTAATTGAACACTTGAACGTTCAATCTGGAGGCGTGGGGCGCGAACTGCACAAGGATGGTAACGTGGCTTATATTGCCAGTATTTTTGAAGGGCCAGTGATATTACGATCCCAAAAGGCAATACAGATAAGCGTGACGTTAACCTGGATACTGTTTGGACACTTAACCAAAAACCAGTGGAACCCCACATCTATTCACTTTACCTTTTCCCAGCCAAGCGACAAAAATTACTACCGTCACTTTTTCGACGTTCCTGTTGTTTTTAACTCCGATTTTGATGGCGTTGTTTTCCAGGCAAAAAACCTTGATCTTAAATTGCCCGAAAGCGATACTTTTTTGCATACAGAAATGAAAAAACAGCTTTGCAATCAGCAGAAGGTCAGTACTAATTTTATAAGCGAAGTGAAACGACTCATCCACAACAACCTAAATGTGGGTATATATTCGATTGACGCTGTCGTTCAGTTTTTTCCTTTTCAGAAGCGTACCTTTCAACTTAAATTGAAGCGGCTAGGGATTAGCTATCAGGAAATCCTTGATGAGGTGAGGTTTCAAAAAGCGGAGCTACATTTAAGAACCTCAGACATTACTATTTCGCAATTGGCGGAGTTACTTTGTTATAGAAGCGTTAGTGTTTTCTCTACCGCATTTAAAAATAAGTATGGAGTTTCACCATCAATATGGCGGGAGTGTACCCCCCCTCCCGTTATTAACGTCAGTCAGATGTAGACAGTTAATCAATTACAGTAATTGCTAAACCAGTGACCAGGCATTGCTGACTGGCGCTAATCCACTACCCCAATCTCGTTGTTATTAGAGGCAATTACATGCCCTCTCAGAGCACAATTTATAGGTGAGGATAGTGTCAATATCGGTACCAGACAGCCCTATTTCAAACCTTCATGGGAATGTTAGGAAATGGAGTTGGTGGGCAACTTATAGAGTTTGCACACTACTTATAGAGTTTGCACACTACCCTGCCCCCTTTATAAACAAAGGCCTTCAAGCTATTTCATGGCTTTTAGAGAGGTATTGTTGCGTTAATCTTAAATTGCTTAACAATTAATCATGTTGGTGAACGCTTCTTCTGAAGGGCTTATTTTTTCTGAGGTTAAAAGTGTATAAACTTTATTATTTGAAATTGTTTTAGTGTGCAATCTTTATTGTTACTACACACTAAGGGGTACTGGGGATTTTCCCTCGTAAACGGACAATTCAGACGTAAGTCGTTGATTTTGGTTGTCGGTAAGCGGAATTTTCGGGAAAGCTTAAAAAAGTAACCTCCTTCTGTAACCCACCGCTGGCGGGGCTTTCAGCGATTTTTGTCGGTTTACGAGGGGATGTCCCCAGTACCCCACTTTGGGCAGATATTCCCCGAATCCCGGTCAACACTCCTATTGTAAGCACATTAATATGGATCTTGATGCAAGGTGCGAGCATTGAATTATCAAGGTAGCCTGTGCAGTCACCCTACGTTATCTATTTGCTAATACATAACGTAGGGTGCAACAGTAAGTCAAACACAATGAGTAAAATTAATTTCATGACATCCCCAAAGCGAGCACCCTGTGCACTACCAATATTAGTATTATTCAAAAACTTCTATAACGAATCTGAAATGAACATAAGCTTAAAAACCAGAGCCAACCATCTCTCTTCGCCATTTATAATCGTTCAAATTATTATCGCCGTCATCAAAATTTAGTAAATCACTTAGGCTCTCCCTGCAGTGGTCATCGCTATACTTAATGCTTTCTAATCTATCTATTTTAACCCATGCTTTCTTTAGGTCAGCATTTGAAATATTATCCATTATTTTGTATTGTACGGCTTCTACAGCTCCCACTTCTCCTGATTCAAATTCACTATAACGCATAGAGCACCCTAATGTTTCATGCATCCCTGCAGCGAAATCATTCAGGTGAAAAGGTTCATTTATGAATATGAAGCCGGAATCAATCACATAAAATGGATGATCCTTAATAAGGATGGTGTTCATATATCCAGTGGAATCTGGGGTAGTATAGTAATGATATAACCAAGCATTCTTGTATGAGTAAAGGGGGCTTTCCGCTTTATCCGAAATTTGACTCCGGCCTGTGTCGATTGCATCATTTAGATAAGATGAGCTAGTGCCATTAATCCCATAAAAAGTAAATGGAACCTCGGTATCAGATGATTGTGCAGTGGACATAATTGTTGACACCTTCTCATTTTCTGTAACCACTGTAACGTATCCATATTCAAATACGGCGCCACTTTCATTATCGGAGACTTTCCAATCTACAATTCCTTTCAAGTCACTAACAGGCATTCCAATAGTGATATCAGAATTTGAGCAACCGTATAAAAAAATTGTAATTATTAGTAGCAGGCAGGTACGCATAGTTTTCCTTAATTTTTATATTTCAAAATGAGATCAATATAAACTGATTTACATTGCTGGTGTTATTATATATAGAACATTGAAAATTGTAACAACATCAGCAGGCTATACCCCAGTGTCATACCTTGGGAACCGTGTCATATCATTCAAATAGGATTGAATTGGACTTTTTGAAACATTAAGCCAAAGGTCCAACCCTATTGACAAAAAGTTAGCGCCAAGGAATCAAACTTACGAAAAACTAATCCATAAGCATGCCAACCATATACATAATCGCATCATCACAGGTAATTCGCCCATCTTTAATTGACGCTCTAATGGATTCTGCTTTATCACTAACCAAAGACCTAATCCTTTCATCGCGCAGTAAAGACTTAACATGCCTAATGGTCAGTTTTGCCTCCTTACTTGCGATCTTCATTACCGTATCATAATCGGATGTTATTTTAGGTGCATGTAATTCGCCACATTCCATAGCTACTTTCGAAGTCGCCATCGAAAAGACAACTGCCTCTTGCTTTTCATCCATTGAAAACGAAGAGTAACTAACTATTAAACAAGCTGTGAATATGATTTTCTTCATAATAGTATTTCAGACTTACCTTAAAAAATGAATATCGTTAGCATGGACTGTACAGCATGCGACTCCTTTAAAAATAGGTGCAGATAAATGTAGCAACGTCCAACCTTTTCGAGCTATAAATAGTATTTCGTGTTCTTCGAGATAATGCCGCAATCATCTCTTCTACGGCCACTACAACGCGTTAATGATTAGTCATAGTGACGTTATGCATTGTGATAAACTTTCGTATATAGAGTTTTAGAGCCATGTAGCAGGTACCGGTGAAAATGAGCCCTAGATGATGTCGTGGCGATGCTTAAAGACTAATGGCTTTAAAAATAAGGAAGTGTTCAAGTATCAATCCCTCACGTCACCAATCCCTCCCTGTAATCATCTTTAATTAATCATGAATAGCGTGTCCAACCAGTATTAGGATTTTACCCTGTACTAATATTAACTATTAGCTTTATGGTATTTTAAAAGCTCATCTGACACAAAATTAGTAACAAGCCCAAGCTCTCGCTGTTTGGTTTCAATGCCCTGCATGGTAATATGACACTACTCTAGGTACATTGCCAGGTCCTAAATACAAAGTCTCTGCATCGACCAGGCCTGGGATACAGAGCCTGGTTCCTTAGGTTCTGAAATGACTCAACATTAAAAATATAGCTCTTCTATCCAAGGCTTATATTGATCTGAATTTCCCTTTAATGGCGTAGTTATCAATTCCCGGAAGTTACTGTCATTGATACCAGGAAGGTGATGTACGGGTCCCTCG
>MAAA01014060.1_pt1 | contig 27717 bp, 22 predicted proteins | sample 1115971 | NCBI WGS metagenome assembly MAAA01 (sample SAMN04961123, study PRJNA320927) | seawater metagenome | isolation source: sample BD02T6 sea water enriched with oil for 6 days | place: USA:Gulf of Mexico | collected 2013-07-27 | reverse complement strand
ACGTCAGGCTTCAGAAAAGTGGACTATGCCCATAAGAAACTGGAAAGAGGCCTTGAACAGATTTACCATCCTGTTCGAAGACCGTCTGAAGGACTATATTTAAACGGGCAGTTACACAGGATGGTTTACAGCCTCTTATTTTTGGAAAACCTCTAACGGCGCGCCCAGAAAAGGCTGGCCCATACAAACACATTACACTATCAAACATAATTTCATATAATTAATGTACTAGAACCCACTTTTGATAACTGCTACTAATTACTAGGGGCATTACAAGTTCAGCCTTAGCTATTTCATATACCTTAATGGCCATTACTTCTAACAAACCTATGGAATGTACAATTCAGCCTCACCATCAATTACGATTTTATTTTTAACTTTGCATACTGTTTTGAAAAAAATCCTTCGTTTTTCTATACATATATCTTTAACGGTGACTGTAGCAGTTACGGTATCATTCAAATAAACAGGCCTTTTAAATAACAATAACTGTGACACATATACACAACCAGGCCCTGGTATTTTTGTACCAAACAATCCAGAAAAATATGAAGCTGACATTAAACCATGGGCAATTCTTCTTTTATAGCGACTTCCCCCAGCATACTCATCACTCATATGAACTGGATTCTTATCTCCCGAAACAGCTGCAAAGCTTTTAATGTCAGCATCTGTTACAGTTTGCGAGTAAGAAACTTCCATACCTATTGAAATTTCATCAATAGAGAATTGATCAAATATTATTTTTTTATTCATTATTTTTTCAACCATTATTATTAGTAACTCTGAACCATTGGAATTACGAACACAATTACACCTTCAGGGGTAACATTTATCAATAGCTCTGTCGTAACAAACCAAATAGAACCACCTATTATATAAATCGACACAGATTCAACTCATAAGTACAGTGAAGGCCTGAAGTGTGAATTACTTTAGGTTATATTACTATTTTTCGTTCCCGCAGAATGATTAGCACTAGGTGGATTAATCTTCACTCTCAAAAGAGAAAAGATACCAGATTATTGCAGGTCCCACATTAGCTGTTTCAAAACCCACTACCTTTGTAAAGAAGTAGTGTTAATCAATAATTCACACATAAAATGTGAAACGAAATCATACTAATAACATCCGGTCAGAAATTTACGCTACAAAATTTGAAAAGTAAACAAACCAAGAATTGGATCAACTATCATTACTGAAACCGTATTAGTAAAATAGAAAACAGACTTGCGCAACAAGTAATAAACAACGGCTGATCATTAAAAAAGGCGTTTATAGGAAGACATTGCATTTTGCCTATTTATTAACCTTAATAAAAATTAGGGAGCCTATCAATTACAGTAACATTTTTAGGGTCAAGCCATCCTTTGGTCTTAACTTCTTCATAAACAGTAACGTCATCCCCCAATTATCTAATTGAATAGACACCCCTTACCTTTTCTTACAAACATATAGCACTTCTTAGGGTATTTAAGGGCTTATCATAAAAAAGTTTCACACTAGTTAATTAAGATGTAGATCACAACGATTTAGCAATGGTATACATTATATTATAATGAACAGCTCCTTTATTGAACATAATATATCTTTGTTGCAATTGCTAATTAGAAAGCATCAAATTCGAGTAGTCTATATTAGGTTTTGGGCTCGGCTTGTCTATTTAAAACCCTATTCTGAATGCATTCTCACTTTAGCCCGTTTACTAAGTTCTATCATAATCGTAGATTAACGAGGTGACAAATAAGCTTTATACGAATATAAAAATTACAAAAGTTAAATAAGGTGTGTCGCTTTACCCTGAACAGAAAGACAACAATATCAATCAAAACCCCAATATTCACATTGCCCAAATTTATTTGAGAGCTCATAACAACACATTCAAAACATTAGATGGACCAATATTTACCGTTGAGCAAGCGCAAACACCTCTGCCAACACATGTTTCATTTTTAGGTTTTCATCCTTTGTAATAGTAGGGTGTACCAAAAACATCAAACTAGTTTCACCCAACTCCTTTGCATTAGGTAACCTTTTTAAAGGTCGCCAAGATGTACTATCAAAGGCTTTTTCCAAATATACTTCAGAGCAACTCCCCTGAAAACAAGGAACTTCTCGTTCTGTAATAGCATCAACGATTTTATCTCTAGTCCAACCTTCAGCTAAATTTTGCGGAACAACAAACAAATAATGCTTATACTCAGCATGCTCACTGTATTCAGGCACACTTACTTGACGAACAACATTAAAATTAGCTGCTACATCGTCAATTACACTACCATTAATCTTGCGTTTTTCAGTCCATACTTTCATCCGCTTTAACTGTATGCGGCCAATTGCCGACTGCATTTCCGTCATCCTCCAATTTGTTCCAAAGCTATTGTGTAACCACCTAAACCCAGGTTGGTGTTGGCGCTCGTAAACAGCACTATAATCTTTGCCATGGTCTTTGTAAGACCACATTTTTGACCAAAGAGCTTTATCATTGGTCGTTACCATGCCACCTTCACCGCCCGTGCTCATAATCTTATCCTGACAAAATGACCAACATCCAATATGGCCAATTGTGCCGACAGAAACACCCTTATACTTAGCACCATGAGCCTGTGCACAATCTTCAATAACAGCAAACCCATATTCATTCGATAAAGCCATAATCGCATCCATTTCCACTGGCATTCCAGCCAAATGAACAACAATCACAGCCTTAGTATTCGGACTTAATACGTTTAGAATTTCATCTGCCTCAATATTTTGAGAGTTTAAATTTACATCAGCAAATACAGGTATTGCACCAGCAATAACAACAGATGATACTGAAGCAAGAAATGTACGGGGCGTAACTACAACCTCGTCTCCAGGACCTATACCTAACGCTTTGAGGGCCACATCAAGAGCCAGCGTACCATTTCCTAAAGCAACAGCATAATTGGTGCCTACCCAACTAGCATATTCCTTTTCAAATTCACGGCCCTCATTTCCAGTCCAGTAATTTACTTTATTTGAAAGTAGAACTTTAGTTACTGCATCGGCCTCTTCATGCGTAAAAGAAGGCCATTGTGAATTCTTTTTATTCAACACAAAAGATAATCCATAAAATTAATATTTAGCAGGCACCCCAAGTGCAACAACAGAGTCTGGTATATTTGCTACTACTGCCGCACCAGCACCAATAATTGTACTTTTACCTATTTTTATTTCTTGTACAACTGAAGCACCTATGCCAATCCATGAATAATCACCAATAGTGACATTCCCTGCTAGATTAGCCCCTGGACTAATATGAACGGCTTTCCCAATATTGCAATCGTGATCTACGGAGCTACTTGTGTTAATTATTGACGCGGCGCCAATAATAGTAAAAGCATTTACAACTGAGTTAGCCATTACAATCGTTCCATCACCTACAACAGCATATCGGCTAATTACAGCTGTAGGGTGAATTAGCGATATCAACTGAGCACCAGCTTCGACTAATTCATTAACCTTTTCATTGCGAACTTCGTTATTCCCTATAGCAACAAAAATACCGTCATATTCACTATATTTACTTATTAAATCTTTAGTAGTTCCTGAAATAGGCCAATTTTCATTTTTATCCTGTCCATGAAATTTATCATCAAAAAACACTATACTCGTCCAACCAGTTATCTCTGCGAGATCAGCTGCCACCCTACCATGGCCACTTGCACCCAATATCGCAAGTTTCATCGCCCTGACTCTCCCACCACTGATAAGTACTTATTAAATAAAACCAGATCTTTATCTACGAGATTTAATGCTCTTAAAATTGACTCCAAATTTTTTTTACTATTTATACCTACGATCACTGAAGATATATTAGGATGAGACAAAGGAAAACGTATACAGTGCGCAGCCAAATTATCAAGATCAAGATCAGTAATAATATTTAATTTTTCTAGGTAATCTGCATTAAGACTACTAATTTTTCCAGCACCAAAAGGTCTAATCGCAATCGAGTTTATTCCGACTCCACCATCAACAAGAGCCGACTCCCAAAAATTCAAATAGTTAATTTGGCAAGAGCTGATACCTAACTGTCTAACAGATTCCATATAGGCTGAACTGTACGGAAAACAGGCAAAATCCTCTACTTTCCCTGACTTTTGAAGTGACCTAAAAGACTCAATTACTTCATTTGCCTGGTTTTGTGTTTTCTGTATACGAGATTCATCATCTAAGGGATTTTGTCGCCACATCCACTGCACTAGATTAATTTTTTCTAGCGACGTTTCTTTCAAGTAGCTATCAATTTTTTTTTCAAAGACACGCTTTGAAAAATTAATCTCGTCAAAATGTGGGGCGGATATCTTTGCTATAGATTTAAACCTATATTTCGTACTATTAGTTAGATTATTTAGAACTGAACACATGAGTTTATAGGATGTGTATTCATGTGATACATGAAAGGTATCGACCCCTAATTCAATTGCATTTTGAACAAGATCTAAAACTTGGAAAGTAGATAGCCCTTTATCATGAAACCCCATTGTGCCAATAATAATTGGACTCAATGAATCTGAAGCAACATCCTGTGGAATGCTAATCAACCCACTTTACTCCTGTCTTCCAGATAAATCTGTCGTCTGTTTTATAAGCTTCAAATGGATTTCTACCATGAAGCACATAGTGATCCCACCAGTAAACACTTTCCCCTGGTTTCAAGCCTACAGGTATCTCTAAAAATGACCCCCTAACATGACTTACTAAAAACTCTAAGAAATCTTGGTTTAATTTCTTATTTTCAGGAGTTTCATTTTTCGATATGCAAGTGTAATTGAAATTCAATAAAGGGTTACCTGGAATAGACAAGTCTATAATTTTCTCAACTCTCTTATTCCCTGCTTTCTCATAACAAACATCTGTTGTTGATAGTTTATCAAGCAATTCCGGTGCTATTACTTTCATTCGTTCAACTAAGGCACTCCCATCAACAAAACATGTTTGCCCACCCGCAGGTGCCTTATTTTTACAGTAAAAAACCATAACATCACATGGATCATCAATGTAGGATTCATCTGTATGAAGAGGTTGGGCGTTTTTACTGTGCCTAAAGGCCGCCAAATCAGGAATGTCTTCATCATAACGAATTTCCATCCAACGCTCGCCAGTCTGCTCCCCAGCATTTGAAAAATCTTCAGCTATATTTAAAGGCTCGCCTAATTCATCCGTAACCCCATCAAAAAAGGCTCGTAAATCTGAGATATGCATCCCTAAAGTCAACTTTACGACTTTATTTTCTAGAAGCCTTTCCCTTAATTCTTTAGCAACAATTTTAGGATCTGTTGATCGAGCTTCAAACTCGTCAATAAAACCTTTGTGAGCAATACTCTTAATTTTTGCCATTGTACTTTTCCATAGTCACATTTTTATCTTGATTTACAGAACTTACATAAAAGACTTTAACAAATGTCTTCAACAGTATGTTGATATCAATCATGAGTGATATTTTTTTAACATATTCTAAATCCAATCTAAATTTTTCTTTCCAGCTAAGTGAATTTCGGCCGTTAACCTGAGCCCAACCAGTAAGACCTGGCTTCACTTCATGCCTTTTCTTTTCTTCGTTACTATAAATCACTAGGTATTCAGACAGAAATGGCCTCGGACCAATAAATGACATATCTCCTTTAAATATATTAATAAGCTGAGGAATTTCATCCAAACTAAGAGATCGAACAATTTTACCAGTATTAGTAAGCCGGCGATCATCAGGCAATAATGTGCCATTATTACCTATTTCATTAGTCATCGTTCGAAATTTAATAATCTTAAAAACTTCCCCTTTAAATCCCCCCCTCTCCTGTGTGAAAAAAGGATTTCCTTTCAGTGATATAGCTAGCGCAAGAGAGATGGCGCTTATGATTGGTAATAACAAGATTAATAGTATCAAAGAAAAAACTTTATCAGCACACGGCTTAATAAAGAAAAGATAAACACTTTTATCCACTGCGCATCCTCCATTTGGATATTTTATTTTACCCATATATCTAAGTAGGTCTATTTGACTTATTTTAGCCATAACTAACGTTTATAAATCCCAACTTCAGCCTAATGTAAATCTATTTACAACAACAACTGACTGAGCAGCGGCGCTTATGCCAAAAAATACGAGGAACTGAATAGACATAAGCCAAAACAATTATTAAAGCCATTATTATTATTTAAAATTGGTTTCAGGCTGACCTATAATAAATATTCAATTAATTGATATATAAATGCAATAGCTTCTTCTAAAATTTGTTAGCAGGCGACCGAACCTGCCACTAATCCAGCCAAGTAAAAAATACAATACAACCTTTACCAGGTAATAATAAGTGTAAAGCTACAATTACTGTACAAAAAACAAGCCACTAACTATCAAAAACGTCTTGATAATTATTAGCTAAGCGCTGATAGTTTCGATTTTCAATCAACCAACGTCTCCCCCTTGCACCGATCTGATCCCTCTTTTCAGGAGTAAGCGTATAAAATTCAATAATTACATTTACCATTGATTCTACATCTCCAACTGGTACGAATTTACCGCATCCAGACTCATTAATCATCGAAGGAAATCCAGAGTAAGAGGCTACTATTGGTTTTCCTGAAAGCATATAATCAATAACTTTATTAAGTGATTGCCCATACTGCCATACCTTGGAGTCGTGAACCGAAAAATACAATAAGTCGAATTGAGTTAACACAGAATTAACCAAGTTCTTTGCAACTTTCGGAGCAAAAGATACGTTATTCAAATGTTTAAATTTATCTTGATAGAACTGCTTAAGATCACCACTCCCCACTACCAGGAAATGAAATTCATCTTTGTGCTGCATTTTTTCCGCACATAAAAAAAAGGAATCCAGAGCATTAGTAATGCCAATTGTACCAGCATAACCAACAATAAATTTGTCTCTAGGAATATGATTATCTATATACTCTTTTGGTAAAACGGCAACATTGTCTATATGCTCAGATTCTACACCCATAGGAATGCAATGAGTCTTTTTGCTGTACCCTAAGACTTCAGTGACATGCTCTCCCAAATTAGGCATAGTACCAACAATACCATCAGATAACCGGTAGGCAATTTTTTCAACAACTCCAAGTAGCCGAACAAACAAATTACTTTCGCTAAAACCACCCTCCTCGGTTATTGTTAACGGCCATATATCCCTAACTTCAAAAATTAATTTGCAATTATATTTCCTTCTAATTAACAAACCATTAAATATAGTCAACAACGAAAGACTTGATATAATAACAACGTCTGGTTTTGGTAGATCTTTCTTACTTAGAAAAAATAGCCTAATTTCAAAATCAAACCAGCTAAGAATTCTATTTAGAGATTTAGCAGTTTGATATTTCAACGTACGCAGCCAAATAAGCTTTACACCATGAACATCTTCAATTAGATGTTTGCCATTGAAATTGGGGACCAACGCTAGCTGATTAGAATCAGATGTAATAACAATTGACGTATTTCCGAGTTTAGCTAGCTCTCTCATTATCGAAAAGCCGCGAGAGCCTGAAGACGCCCTCTGAGGAGGGGCTACATACTTCGAAATATACCAAATAACATTAGCCATAAAAACTTCCTGGCAATTAAAAAAATAAGAATTACACTCTTTCCATACAGCCTAATAATGCCGAAATTTTAATTAACAACATTTACTGAAGAGAAAAGATCTACGCGAACATGTTTTGATACGCAGCAACTAACCTAGTAGATTGAGAATCCCAGCTTAACTCAGCCAAATCAGATTTAAGTTGATTATGAGGCTCTTTTTCAAACTGTTGTATCGCATTAGAAATAGACTCCGCGTTAACATCACTGCACTTTCCAAGCGAAAATTTCTCCACGTAATCAGTCAAGTCTGGAAAACCAGATGCTAATATCGGTATACCCGAAAAAGCATATTCAAATAATTTATTTGGTAAACAGTAATAATCACTAAGTGAAATATTTTCCACATAACATAATCCGACATCTGCACTTCGCGTCAACCTAACAACATCTTTATGTTGTACAGCACTATGAAGATGTATATTTGAATGCCTATCATCATACCCTTTAATAGTTCCTGCTAACTCACCAAACCCCATAAATACAACATGAGAGTCAATATTTTCATTTGAAAACGAATCAAGAACCAATTCTAAACCTCTGCCACTACCTAATATTCCTAGGTAAATGAAAACCAATTTATCCTCTGGTATATTAAACTTTTCATGGAAATACCTCCCCTTTTTTTCAGAGCTGTCTTCTTCCGCCTGAATATTTTCAACAATTGGAGAGTTCAAAACCAAAACACTTTCTTTTTTTCCTAAGTTATCATCATACCAAGTTAATATAGAAGGGCTAACAGACACCAATAGGTCTATACGACTCCAACAAAACTTTTCGATTAACAAAGTTCCCCAAGCCATAAACTTTGACTGCCCATTTTTATTGGATTCCAACTCATGCGCGTCGTATACCAGTTTACAACCAGTAAATAACTTAACCAAATACCCTATCGGTAACACCAAAGTGTCATGACAATGTATTACATCAGGGGAAACCTTAATTGCTTTACGTGTCATTCTAAAAGTAAGCTCAATTAAAGTTAACAAGTGCCGCAGGGCTGCTGGTCGCCACTTGCTCTTACTTGAGATTATATTCAAGTTATCGATTTCAATATCAGCATGAACTGTTGATGGTGGATGTTCATCGGTTGAACTTACACCTATAGCATGAACATCATAAGAGCCGGTACTATGGTGAGCTGTTAGCTCTTTAAGAATACGACTATCTATTCGAATATCTGTATGGCTAATATGTAATATTGTTTTTTTATCTACAGCCTTAAAACTAAGGCAATTTTCGCTACCTATATCCATGCTTTTTATTTCTACTCCCAATAAAAGTTTAAGCTATTTCTGTGTTTTAAAGTACAGAAAAACTAGCAGCACTACTTTCAAATGACTCTTCATAAAGTTTCGGAATGTTATTTATAGCTTTTATAGCTAATTTATAATCAATATCTACAGCCTTTAAATACCATTTAATACTTTCATAACGGGGTTGGTTTTCTTCTGCTGCCATTTTTAAAGCCGTATCACGACTGATAACGCCTTCTCTAACTTGATTACTTCGGAAGGTATCATGTTCAGTAAAACCAGCTACTGTATAATAAATATAATTATAAAGAGCGGCTGTAGCATCTCCAATTCTCCAGCTGGTACTTGTATCTGCAGCCCACTCCCAATCATACTGCCCTAACACATCATCTACGGTTTCTTCATTCCACTCCCAATAATCAAATATATGAAAGTAGTCGGTTTTTTTATGAATGCTCCTCCAGTATTCACCTGATATTGTATCCCCTAAGGAAGAGTTAAAATATCCTGGATTTTTTATCATCTGCTTAAATCTTTTAGACTGATAATTGAGTTGAGACATTGTCCCACTGCTATATACCTGCTCTGCTTCAAATGCAGGAGGAATACCTAAAAATCCTGTTTTGAAATGGGTAACCTCAAGTGGATTTATTCCCCAAAGATTCAAACTTATCCCAGTTTGTTTTTTTACCGTTTCAACATGCCTGAAGAAATGCTTATCACCTGCCGTTAATAAGCTAATCATTCCTAAGTGGGGACGCTTTAACCAAGCAGATAAATTTTTGTGGATATTACGACGCTTCTTTTCAATATCGGGCGCTATGATAATATTCTCAACACCCATTTCAGCACACATTCGACTAATATTGCGTCGCCCTAAATCAGTAACCATCCCCCAGTCATAGGTATAGGCAATTGGATTCATCCCCAACTCTTTAACTATTAAATGCATTCCATAACAACTGTCTCTGCCACCTGAAAAAGGTACAATGCAATCCGTTTTTCCAGCGCGCCGATATGGCTCAACCAGTTTCTCTATCATCTCAACAGGTTTTGGTTGGTTCTTGGGTGTATAACTATGACAATAATTACACACTCCAGCCTTATCAAATCGAATGTACGGCATAGTTTCAGGCAAGATACACTTGGTACACCTTTTAAAATTAGGAGTGGGGAACTGAAGCATCTTTTCTTCTGCCAAATCAAGAATCACCTCAGGAAGAAGATTCGGCCTATGCTTGCTAGCAACTGCACTTTCTTTAATTTCACCTTTGAAGTTAGGAATCGCTATCTCTAAAGCGCCCTTAATTTGAACAATATCCTCACACCCTATGTCATTTAATGGAAATAATTCAGAAGAAAAGAATAAATCTTTACCTTTAAACCCTTTAAATAAACTACCATTATTTGAAAAAAGTAATAAAACACCATCTTCAGGAATAAATACAGCCGCAGAAATAACTCCGACACATTCTGAAAATAGCACATCTGCAATCGCCTCTATTGAAGCTCCTTTATCTCGCTCTTCTTTCACTATTACCGGGATAATTTCACTATCTACGGTTAATCTACGAACGGCATCTCTCTTTTCCCATAGTTCGTCAGGATTACAGATAATGCCATTATGAAGAGTAACCATACCATCTCGCAAAATAGGTTGATTATCCCCAACTCCGTTTGTGGCCAAACGACTATGACCAGCAACAAGCTGCGCATCCTGAATTTTTACTTTGGAAAACAATTTAGTTACAGGTAAATCAGCTCGAACCACACTATATTCTTCACGCTGGCATAAAATCAAGCCAGACGAGTCACGACCACGCTGTTCAGCAAATTTGGCCAATGACTTAACATCATCAATATTTTGCTTGCCGCTTAATAGCAAACCACCGAATATTCCACACATATAATTACCTTATTTATACAAGCCCTGTTAACTAACACTAGCTGCACCAGGGATACCTTAAAACCGAGCAAAACAGCTTCACTTTGAATTGTCTGGTATTAAAATTGACGAGCGATTAAATAATAACTTAAATTGATGCGACGTTGCCAAAACAACGACAACGATCAACAGCAAAGTATACAAGCGTATATCAAAAATAAAACCACTTATCCCCGTTGCCGCTAAATCTTTGTAGTGCAACATCATCCACACAGTCATGGCTATTGTAATAGGTGATGTCTTTAATTTGTTGAAAAAATAGACAAAAAACGACAACACAAAACCTAAAACAACGGGAGCAATCAATACACCAGGAGCACCGAAATTTGCATAAAGCTCCGCCCAGAAGACTGTAGGCGCTGTACCCACAATATCCATATCTAGATGCTCAGGGTGAATCCAATTCATAACCTCCACAGTCATACTGTATGGCTCAAACGGTAATAGTTGCCCGGGGTTTGGAAAACTCCGACCCTGCAAATACTCTTGATGATCAGGAAAAAACTCAATATAGAAATAAGACGGAGTTATACCGCCAGTCATAGCCCTAGAGATAATTGAGCTCAGTGCGGAACCAAACTCTGAGCTCCCCATGAAAAGAACATCAGCCGAAAGTAAAACAGCCAAACCTATAAGCGCCAAAGGCACAACTCTGCGTACAGAAAGCTCACCCTTTTTTCTGCAAAGGATATACGTAAAAAACACACCTAGGAAAAACCACACCAGTGGTGCCTTTTCTGTTGACATAATCATAGCAAAAGAGGTCAATAAGAAAGAGAAGAAAGCAATTACCCCTATTAACTTTTTTTTACTTACAAACCAAGCCCCAAACAGGGAATAAGACACAAAGGCAGAAACATCATGCATAAACAGAGAATACCAATGGTACTTTCCTGAAAAATTATTACTCATATCACTGCGTGCAAGTTTAGCTTCAGAAAAACCATCAACTAAAGCCACTACTATAGCAAGTTTAGAAACCTTAGAAACATAAAGAGCCAAAACCAATGCCACAATCACGAGCAATACAACCAGCCATATCAACTCCTTTCGATTAACTAAGGAAACCCTGTCGAGCTTTGATAGATTAAAATTTGCCTTTACAACTCCACTGCAAAATACGACCCCTAAGGTAAAAGTAAATAGCGTGTACGCAGAAAAGCTGAATGCCTGGAAAATTACTTCTTTATCTATCACACCATCCTCTACACGATACTCATCCAATTTAAAATATAGAAAAAAATACCCCACGTAAGCCAATAAAAATAGAGTTTGAATAACAAATACGGGCACTGATAAGTTTAATAAAGAAATACCGCTTTTTTTCAATACATACCAAACAGATATAGGTACTGTAAAGTAAATAATTAAAAACGTAACATCAAGTAAATCCATTTCAGCTCCTTTCTACATTTATTATTATCAAGAAGTAGCTGCTCCAGGAATGCATTGAAGAAATAACTCTTTGTCTAAACCTGTACCCAGGCTTGAGTTATGCCATAGTAACGAAAAATTACCATTATACATACTTGCTGCCGCATTTAGCCCACGGACGCGCTCAATACACACTTCTCCTTTACCTAACCCCATATAACAATCTTCAATTATGGTATTTTCCATGACTATCAGAGGCCGCTGTTTCAAAGTCAGCTTCTTCCTAGACTGCCACCCCCACATGCTAAATTCATGTGCAGTACCATACCTGAATCCAGCTCGATCCGCATAACCTCCTGTAGAATCATATTCAAACCCAGCCTTTTCAAGAAGCTCAGGGGTTACTTCAGAGCTCCACCTCAGATAATGCTGGCGATTACCTTTTATAATTTGATTTATTCCGATGCGTTTCAAAGTACTTTCAAGCATCATCTTTTGCTCTAAGAGCTTAGTTCCATCCAAGTATGTCTGATAACTTCCATGCACACCTATCTCATGACCACGAGAGTGTATTTTTAACAATAGATTTTCTATACCAGATTCTGCTAATTCATACTCTCCATTATTAGCCTCTATTGATGAGGGGATAAAATAAAATGACACTTTCAAACCAGCACGTTCACAGCTATCCATATACCAATCAAAGGTATAATTAGAGTCAAAACGGTAATCTCCTAATTTATTACATGCATATCGCCTTAGCCTATAAGCCGCTTCACGAAAACTCCTACGCTTTATAAGATCCCCTGAACAAGTTCTTATTAGACTTGAAAGTTTCTTGATAGTTGTATCGAAAGGCTGATCCACATCGCAACTAACCAACATTTTAGGCAGACGCTTTGTACGCTGCATTTCAGGCCACAAGCTCTTCATACATGCCCAAAGTAGCTCAATATACTCATCAACAATTGGTCGCTCTAAAAAACCTTCTTTAAACGCAAGTGATTGAACAGCAGGAAAACGATCGTGGTTATCTCTCTTATCGACTACCAATTCCTCGAAGCGACTCAGCATATAAAATATAGAACCAAATATATCAATTCCTAATGTAATTGAGTCGTCAGTACTAAATACCAAGTCGTTGCCATAGAGGATTGGAATAGTATCGAAAAGCGGGCCTAACTCTAAAGCGCTACAATTCAGTTTGCTTAAAGGCAAAGGGGGTAGCGAGCTTAAATCCATTTTACTCATCAATGAATTCTTAAAAAATACAGAGTGAATCTTAAGCTCTTTATCACTTCCCTGATGCGAAATAATCAGAACGCCCTCACCGACAGTTTCGATCTTATAATTAATACCAAGAAACTCTTTGAATACTACTTCAATGGTATAATCAATCTCATTAGACATAAATGAGTGGGGAATTTTGATATTAATCACAATAACATCTGCCAACCATAAGAATAAATACAACCTTTCATAAATAACTAAATTTATGAAACACCCTCTGAATAACCTTCTTCGGAAGTAAATTCAGGAATTGAATCCCCCCCAGCCCCTCCCAACCATCTAAATACGACTTGAACGTTCGACTCAGTAGTTTTAACAAGGTTAGGAAATACGCCAAGAGCCTTAAAGCCGGGCTTACTCGTAACTCTTTGCAGCACAACAAATTGCCCTCTAAATTTTTTTACAAACAGTTTAAATGATGCTTGCAACAATGATATATCTGATAGTTCTGATACAAACACCACCTCAGGTCTTTGTGTGGAACGTGTATACAGAACAGAGTTTATCGCGTCAAACCATACTATTTCTCTAAATGGATTTTCTTCATAACGGTACTTTAAATATTCAGAATCTTTTTTTAATCCAAACTCTTCTTTCGGCAGGGATATAGATTTAGGAGCAGGCATGGGTAAACTAAGGCATTTTTCAGCTATTTTGCGTTTTCGAATAAAGTCTATCGGCTTACAAACCACTGTTTCTGTATATATTGGTTTTCCAATCATAAATCCGACCCGAGTAAAAGGTTTAACCGCATTAGTAAACCCCCAGATACATGCAACACCTTTTTGCTCTGCCCAGTCGGTGCCCACATCGTACATTTTTTCGAACAGTTTCATCCCCCTGTATTCTTGGTCAACTAAGGTGTATTCACTTTTTAAAGTAACTATTTCATTACCTTTGTGCACACCAATAAGAGGAATAAACGCCTGTGTAGCGACTAATGTTTCATTATGAAATGCACCGACTATACAACCGTCAAAGGGCAAATTAGAATTATGGTACTGCCAAATAAGGCCTTTTTTATCTATATGCTGCACACCCTTGCTTTTATGCAACATTACTGCAGCAGTATATTCTTCAGGCTTTAACAGCCTGATAGCTATCTCTTTAAGAACACTTTCAATATATTTTCTTTTATTCATATTTTATTATCTTTATATTTTTCAATAAATCGAAGTTAATATTTTCAATCATTCATACAGCTTATAGTTGCTTACAATCAAGACAAATACTTCACGAACATTGTTCTTCACTAGGAGCTTGGTATGTTGCACCTTTCAGAATAAATAACATAAACAATGAGTAAAGTACAAGGTCATGAATAACAAAACCGATCAAAAAAGTTCTAATTTCAAAACTGGATAACATATACAGAGTAACGACCACCGTAAACAAATAGATTAACTGCCATGTAGCCCCTAGACGTATATTTCCTTTAAGTGAAAGTACGACACTAAGCGGGCTCACTGCAAATCGAATAGCGATTGCAAATACAACAATTCCACTTAACTCTCCAGCCATCCTCCATGGCTCTCCAAAGATAAATGCAAAAAGCTCATCCCCAAAAAAGTATATTACAGCTATAAAAGGAATGGTGGCTAGAGCCAGTACAACAAACAACTTAACAATGAAGAATTTTATTTCTTGTGGTGAGTTGTTTTGCATATAAGAAACGCGCTGATATACAACTTGCGAAAGACCTCCTGATAGCAATATGACGGGCACATTTACAACTCTCATTATCACACTATAGAACCCTAGGATAGATGCATCAAAAAGGCGTATAATGAAGAAAACAGGCATCTGCTGGCCTGCACTGTTTGCCAATGCCCCGCCCAATGAAAATTTAGGAAACTGCGAATACCTAGCTGCATTCAGCTTTACTTTCTCCAAAGTTACCTTTCTAAAGATGTCTCCGTCTCTTTTGATCACAGAGCGTAGCAACACACAAAAGGAAGCTAAAGCACCTACTACCCCCCCCAGAATAAGTCCTCCGGTTAATTTTAAGTAACCAAAGATTGCCTGAACTGAAGGGCCTGTAGCCGCCTGAGAAATATTAGACAAAGCAACTAACTTATAGTTTTTCTGCCGCACACACCAATAATTAAGAGCCTGGTAAACCCCTGTAATAAAAATTGATACAGGCAAAAAATAGAGCCAAATACCAATTTCATTGGAACCAAGCAATTCGCTAATTTCTGCATTAAAAAAGCTAACCATTGCAAGCGTAATAAGACTTAAGGCTACTGCTATGAGTATTGATAAAACGACTATTGCTGCGGCATCGGCTTTTTCGACGGGCTGAACTATTGCCAGCTCGTATCGAGCTGTAGCGATTACTCCAAATATTGAAACGAGCGTCAAATATATTGCAAGAACACCAAAATCTTCAGGCGTATAAATTCGGGTTAGAATTGGGCTAATTGCTAACGGAAAAGCCTGGGCTATAGTCGTTCCTGTAAGCAATGTTAGTACATTCCTGACAAACTCAGATTGATGTAATTTCATAATAGCTATTCTTAGAAAAATAATTAAAATCTCAATAGACAACTCTACTTAGAGCCTATTCGAAAAATAGGTTCACTGCCACATCAACAATAATACTAAACACTGACATACTCACACCTATTTAATATCAACAGCCTCGCAGTCCTTATATACAAATCATAAGCACTATAATTACCCTCGAGACTACTATCACTTAACGACTTTAAAAAATGTTTATTATAACAAAGTTGATGCATTTCACTATTTTCCATATACAGTGCGATATCTACCTCTAACTCTCCCCTTATTATCATATCTACTATCTTCTGCTTTATTTCAGGATTAACCGATCTTTTTAAAAGAGCGATAGCATCCATAGACAAATAACTTTTATGAGCTATTGCATTAAGGTTACCCAACCAATCCGGGGTATTTATAGAAACATTATCCTCGGCTGCGTAACCCTCATTGGATTGTTTTCCAGGTAAATACCTCCACTTGCCTCCGCCATGCGATAAAAACTCCAACTCCAGATAGCTCATAGCTGACTTACAGTTTTCCTCTAATGTATCTAAATTGTGAACCTCCGTGCAAATTGCCGATACGTAATTAAAAGGTAATGCCTGACCATCAGCCCAAAAATCAATTCCACGCCTAAAGTAAAACCAGCCCTCATGTAAACTACCCTCCCCCCAGATTTCAGGGTCTTCCAACACTCGATTAGTATCGAAAACCTCATTAAACTCACCGGTTTCCAATAAAACCTCCAAGTCGTCGATATAGGGTTGAGTGTCAACACCCAACCTATCTCGAATATTAGTTAATACACTAATCATACGACCTGCATGCATCATAAATAAAGCTGACTCTCTATTTAAAGAGTAACGCTTAGACTCCACCCACTTTTCAGACGATAATCGATTAGAAAACGAAAGATTTACTTCCTCATGTACTCTCGTCTTGATTTTTTGTATTAGATATTCATCATCCACAGAGTCTGCTAAAAATGATAAAGCAGTCCAATAATAAAATGCGGCCCATGCAACCCTCCCCTCTGTATTAGTCTCCCCCCAAGATAAGCCGGTATTACTATCAATACGTGTAAAATCATACAAGAGATGGTTAACAGATTCAGAGAAACTTGAAATAGATTTGGTTGAAAAGACCCCGTTAGTGTTAGATAAATCATATCCAGCCTCTATCTTTTCTCTGGATATTTCGACCCCTCCTTTAAACGTTACTACATGATAACCAGTAGAACCAGAGCTTAAAACTGCAAGCCGCTCGTCATCTATTTCAAGCACCTCTAATATCTTCCCGTTTGAGATTAATGCTGCAGTTCGATAATTATACTCTGATACACCGGATCCAATTTCTAAACATAAAGCATAATTACAAAAAACCACCATATCTTTGCTACTTGCTTTTACTAGCTCAGGGTCAATCCCTCCTGAAAAAGGCAACAGAAAATTCGAAGTAATATCAAGAGACTCATAACCTACCAAAATTGCATTAAATTGCTCAGATGCTTGAAGAGAGCGGCCTGATGCAACATTTGACTCATGCATATAACACAAAAGAACTATCTCTCGAAAAGACACCCCCCAGCCATTTAGTTTGCAATCATTTATAATAAGCTCCCGACCATCCTCACGTAAAATATTTACTTGGTCAGCACCATTCACAGTATGGATTTTTTTAATTTGAACACCATATCCATCGTAAATATTACGACATGAAAGAACACTCTCCTCACTGTTAAGGCACCGTTCGACACTCCCTAAAACCCCTACATCCTGGTAAGGGCTTAAGCTACAACCAGCTATGAAAAACAAGGTAACATATAGAAGTATTGCGGCTGATAAACTTTTCTTCAGGCAAACTATCTGAATACGCATGTGTAAACCGCTCAATTAATACAAAAGATAAAAAGGGGATTATAGATATGGGTGCATTGGCAGACTAAATACCTGACTAGCTAAGCGCTCAGCTATAGGGAAATCGCCATTTTTATACCCTAAATACGTAAACGCTGTTTGTTGATGCATACAAGTGCCGTAATAGACAGCAGTGGGAATACCCTTCTCCTTATAATCACTCATAATTTGAACTCTATTTTCAGATAAAAGAGTATATTGAGCCCATGAACTCTTATAGCCCAAAGGAATGTTAGGGGTATTAAAAATAGATCCTAATTCATTCTCATAAGAATCCGCTACTTTATTCCTACTATCTAATTCAACAGGGAACTCTGCCAATTTTTCAAGCAATACCGCAGCTTGAATTGTATCCAATCGGCTATTGACACCAATTCGAACATTATCATATTTATCTGAGCCCTTACCATGCACACGATAAGATTTTACCAACTCTGCATAATTATCATCATCGGTAAAAATGGCACCACCATCCCCATAACACCCTAAAGGTTTAGCAGGAAAAAAACTGGTTGTGGCAATATCACCAAAGCTGCCCGCCCGCTTTCCATTTATTTCCCCCCCAAAACCTTGAGCAGAGTCTTCGATTATTTTTAAATCATATTTATCCGCTATCTCTTTAAGTGCTGGATAATTAGCTGGTAACCCAAATAAGTCCACTGCCATAATGGCTTTAAGCTTTAATTTACCTTCAGCAATAACAGATTCAATTCTTTTTTCTAAATCAATTGGGCAAATATTAAACGTATCGGCGTCTGAGTCTACAAAAACAGGAGTTGCCTTGGCAAAAGCAATCGATTCGGCTGAGGCAAAAAAGGTAAATGTTGGTACAAATACCGCATCACCTTCACCAATATCTAAAGTCATTAATGCAAGCGTTAATGCATCTGTACCATTAGCACAAGTAATAGCATGTTTAACACCTACATACTCGGCCAATTTAGCCTCCAGTTCCTTCACCTCTGGGCCCATTATATACTTACCATGATTAAGTACATCTTGAATGCGCTTATCAATACGAAGCTTTAAATGCTGATACTGAGCGGCTAAATCTATAAACTGCATAACGTATTAAACCTTTTGTACAACGCCATTTTTTAAAATGTATTTATCTTGTGTCTGAAGGCAAATTACCTCAGCATCACCCGTTAATGGTAAATCTAGTTTTTCACCATACTCACTCATCCAACCAATTTGCTTAGCCGGTACACCCACAACCAGTGCATATGCGGGTACATTTTTATTGATCACAGCACCCGCCCCTACAAATGCAAACTCTCCAATAGTAACACCACATACTATTGTGCAATTTGCACCGAGAGTTGCACCTTTTTTAACCAGTGTATTGCGGTATTCATCTTTACGTTCAATTAATGACCTTGGGTTATAAACATTTGTAAAAACCATACTTGGTCCGCAAAATACACCTTCTTCCAAATGAACATTATCATAAACAGATACGTTATTCTGAACCTTGCAACTATCCGCAATTGTGACTTTATTACCCACAAACACGTTTTGGCCTAAAGATACTCTCTTACCTATACGCGCACCACTGCACACATGGACAAAATGCCATACTCGAGAGTCGGCGCCAATTTGCGCGCCATCATCAACAATAGCGCTTTCATGCTGATAGAAATTAGTCATTCAACACCTTTTTCAATAACGGATGAGGGTTGCTAGGGTTTTCTACCAAGTTAGATTTCCTCATAACATCAACAGTTTCAATGGCAGCTCGGTTATCCTCTATACCATAACCATCACCTTCTAAAATTCGCAGGTAACTTTGAGTGTGAAGATCGGTAAAGCCACCAGAAAACTCAAGTTCCTCCCCTTCTATATCAATACTGCGATAAGTTAGTTTTTCACCTTGAACGGCATTTTCAGGCAAGTGGTTTGCATCAATAGATAAGAACCAACGTACATTTGCACGCTCATATTGTAAAAACCCAGATGAGGTTTTTTCATCTCTGTAATGAACTTCATTTTTGACAATATCGCCAAAAATGAAGTGCAACATATCGTAAAAATGTACACCTATATTAGTGGCCACACCACCAGACTTTTCGTCAAATCCTTTCCATGACTTCAAGTACCATTTACCACGTGATGTTAAGTAAGTTAAATCTACATCAAACACTTTATCTGCTGGCGCACTTTTTACTTTATTTCGTAACTCAATAATTGACGAGTGCAATCTTAATTGAAGAATGGAGTTCACTTTGGCTCCGTATACTTCTTCGTACTGCTTAAGTGTATTTAGGTCTTCTGTATTAAGGACTAATGGCTTTTCACAAATAACATCAATACCATTTTTCAATGCGAACTTCATATGTGGTAGATGTAAATAATTGGGTGAACAAACAGCAATATAGTCCAGTTTTTCACCCTTCATTTTTAGATCTTCAACAAAAGCTGAAAATTGTTCAAATTCTGTAAAAAATTCCGCATCAGGAAAATGGCTATCCATAATACCCACAGAATCATTTATGTCCATGGCCACCAATAGGTCATGACCCGTTTCTTTTATAGCCTTCAAGTGACGTGGAGCGATGTAACCTGCTGCGCCAATTAATGCAAATTTTTTCATTTATATTTCCAAAGCATTTGATTTCTAATTTTCAGGTTACAGTCGAAGGTCCGAACTATCTTTACTAAATACGTGCTTCACATCATAAAGTACGTGTTGTTCTTTACCAAGTGCACGTATTTTATCTTCACCCCACTCTTTGAATTCAGAGTGATCAACTGCTATCACAATAGCATCGTAGGCACCCGACTTAGGTTCTTTAATCAACGTAAGGCCATATTCATGCTGCACATCAGCAGGTTCTGCCCAAGAGTCATATACATCAATATTCATATTAAAGCTTTTAAGCTCAGTAATAACATCTACAATTTTAGTATTACGAACATCTGGACAATCACCTTTAAAAGTAAAGCCAAGCACCAAAACTCTGGCTTCATTTATATGGATTTTCTTTTTACTAACTGCTTTAACTAACTGTGTCGCAACATAGCTACCCATACCATCATTAATTCGTCTACCAGCGAGAATTACTTCCGGGTCATATCCAGCTTCTTTGGCTTTGTAGGTGAGGTAATATGGATCTACACTTATGCAATGCCCACCAACTAAACCAGGTTTAAACGGTAAGAAATTCCATTTGGTTCCTGCTGCATCTAAAACTTCTTGAGTGTCTATCCCTAATATATTAAAGATTTTCGCAAACTCATTAATAATAGCAATATTCAGATCACGCTGGGTATTCTCTATAACTTTCGCAGCTTCAGCTACTTTAATGGAACTGGCCTTATGAGTTCCCGCCAAAATTATCTCACCGTATAAGGCATCAACAAAATCTGCAACATTAGGTGTTGAACCAGAAGTTATTTTTTTTATTTTTGTAAGAGTATTTACTTTATCGCCAGGATTAATTCTCTCAGGGCTATAGCCTGCAAAGAAATCTTCATTGAATTTTAGCCCTGAAATACTTTCAACAATAGGTATGCATACTTCTTCTGTGGCTCCCGGGTAAACCGTCGACTCATAAATTACAATATCACCTTTACCAATCACCGCCGCAAGCATTTCACTGGCTTTTCTAAGTGGTGTTAAGTCGGGGGCATTACTCTCATCGATTGGCGTTGGTACGGTGACTATATATACATTGCAATCACTAATATCTTCTACTTTACTGCTAAACATAAGGTTTTCAGATGATTTTAAATGCTCACCTTCTATTTCTAAGGTGGAGTCATAGCCACTAGTTAACTCATCTATGCGAAATTGATTAATATCAAAACCAACTACCTTACGTTTTTTACCAAACTCTACTGCTAGAGGCAAACCTACATACCCCAGGCCAATTATGGCCAACTTAATATCATCTAACATCATAGTAACAGTCACCTAATTCCTTAATATTTATTGCTTTAGTTTTGATCACCCTAATCTTTCACACCCTTCTTCAGGCTATAGGTGTTTATCTGTAATAATCAAAGAACCCAATCTAGTATCCAAACTTTAGGTTTGAGGCACTTGGCATTCAATTAATGCCTAACCTTTCTTTGCTCTTTTGACAGTCTGAATCAAAAGGGTTTATTTTAACTTCAATCAGTATCCCCCTAATAGTTCAATAGATTATATTGCTCTACACCTACTAAACACCCACCTATATTCTAAAAAAGCCATATACGTGTATTTTTGCTCCACCTATATTTATGCAGCTCTGTCCCGGGCCGTACTTGTGTATGTTGCGATGCTTTGTACTATTTCTTGATACTTCAAAGCATCCATCATGGCTTTAATTATCTGAAATGAGTTTCAATTTGTTCATTAATAGGCCACACCAACCATACAGCCACTGAGATAACAATTAAAGTCGAAGGTTAGTCTATCGTATTTACAATAGTTTTATGAGGCTCAATTGTCATTAAATTGTCGAAACTTAGCGAATATCGGGCTTGCTGTAGATTTTTTAGGGTTTACTTATTCCTGTAATTACTACTTTGGCCATGTGCCTGCCAGACATAACCGACCAGGGTCAATCCATAATTAACTCTCGGCCCTTCCAGTTAGATTCTTGCCCATCTGCTCGACCACATCTGCGAACTTGTACAGGATTGCCCACCGACTCAAGCCAATAACATGGACATTTAAACCACACCGTCAATAATTGAAATACTAGACCAGCATTAACTATGTGTACGGGCATGACAACTGCAAAACCTATGAGACTTAGGCCAGAATATATGCTTTCACAAATTAGATGGTTAACTTCTAGGCCACACTGATTGCTGGAGATTTTAAATGCCGAATCCAGGCCTTGAATTAACCCACGACCTATTAATTTGACCTATTGCCCAGCCCTCCCGCTAACTCCAAGCTGGGACCGGTACATACTGTTTTTTAGCACAGTGATGAATAATTCCATATAGGGCTTGTACAGCAATAGACGTAGATCTCATATTTGAACTTAGTTTACTTGCTGTAATTAGGGTCGTATACCTTCCCTTGGTAATTACATGACACTTATGAAAAATACACCGACCTGTATACATGTTATTACGCATTAAACGACCGATGAGACATCAATAACTAAGTCATAAAACCAATTATAGCTCTTGCCCCTCTTAACCCAGGCCTTACATCTGTTCTAGAGAATTTCCTTTCAATTAAGTCGCGCTGAACATTAATAAAATCAATATGAGACTGCTCGGCAAACTCTATCGCTTGTGAGAACCCTCCAGTTTCATCCACAACCGTGCCCGTTTTCCACATCTGCAAACTTGGACTACCCTCCCAATGTTTTTTATTAAATCCATTGAGAAAAATAGTTGGCTTAAGACCAAAATATAAAAACTCATAAACCTGACTACTTACATCTCCTATGTATACATCTGCCGCTTTAGTATAAGTGGCATCCATTAATTTATTACTGCATACATCGATTATAATATTAGGGTACTGGTGATACTTATTCAGCGCACTGGGTTTACGGCCATCAAATACCTTAATGTGCGGTGCAAATACCAGATTTAAATGAGAATTCTTGGCGAAAAAGTCCATTACATCCCGACCAAACATATTCCATGAAGTTAATTCTTTGGCATAGTGAGGGTTATATACAAATACAAGATTATCATTATCAAAAAGGTTACCACTAAATACTTCTAGCATTTCATATTTTGGGTACCCTATAATGATTGAGGTGTTTTTTCCATGTAATACCCTTTCAGACCTTAATCTTTCATCCACATCCGTTCCTGGTGTTAATAGTAAGTCATAAGCCGAAAAAGCCTTATCAAATCCAATATCTCCATCACCTGCACCGTGAAAGGTGCATACATACTTTATTTTACGATTCGAATCCAGCTTAAATACCGCATCTAAATTTGCATGAGGTGTAACTAAAACATCGTAGCTTAAAAATAGTGCTTTATTATTATTAATTACATTCCGAATGTTGGGGTATAAGCGCCCCTTTAGGCGACCCAACCAGGTTTTTATTTTAGTTCCACTGATAAAACGAATGGTACAGTTATGAGCTGGGTACTGTAGCAATAGATTCGTCAGGTCACTAAAGGTTGCTTGGGTGGTAACAATTAATTCAACGGCATATTCTTCAAAAAAAGACAATTGAGCTGCTATTGGCAGCTGATGCCTAATGTGAGCTTGGTGCGCCAGAAAGCAAAAGCCTATTTTTATAGCGGGTATTGATGAGCCCATGATTTACTCACTGCTTGTTTTAACTGAGTTTTTACTTAACTTTAATGAAGCTTCATAGCGGAAGTTAGAAATAACCTGCCAGACAACGCAGATTGAGCTATTTCCAGCGTAGCTTCCGAATTTAAACATTGTAAACTTTCATTTAAATCAGAACCACCTATGCTGGCCAAATAACGACACTTTAACTACTTGCTCGAATAGACCGTTATAATGCCAACTTTGGCCCATTACAACGTCACCCCTACACCGTAGAGGGTATATTGCTTAAACCCTGCCACTGGTAACTTTAAATGCACCAGTAAAACTCTTTCAGATAGACTTGAACTTCTGTGTGTGACATTTTTTACTGGCTACCAAAATGTTATCATCAGGGAAATTTCGAAATAACATGTCCAGTACTGGACGGGGTCTCAGTCTTGTTACATGCCCGACCTTCAGCATGAATTAAGTGCCTTTCGGAAAGTCACGAGCGAGTGCCAATTCGGGCACATAATAACTTTATAGCGGCTTGGCTTATGCAGTTTTTGAATACCCTAAATTAAGCCAGCCGCTTGCAAGCTGAATAGTTAAAGGCGAATTTCATCAATGTCAAATTTCTCACACACTCGCAACAATAGCTTTCTTTAAAAGAACCTAAATAGGACCTCGCATTCATTTAGTAGATCTAATTGTGCAGCGAGCGGGGTTTACCCAACCATTATTACAGCACCACGTTATAGCGCTTATAGCGCTCTTTTAGAAACCACGAAAGCTTCAGTTCTCAACACCAGAAACGGAAGAATTTACCCGAAATCTACTGGTGATTCACCTGCTCGCGGAGTTCTTTACCTGGCTTAAAGTGTGGCACGTATTTGCCCCTTAGCTGTACGGCCTCCCCCGTTTTCGGATTGCGCCCTAATCTTGGGCTGCGAAAGTGCAATGAGAAACTGCCAAAACCACGTATCTCGATTCGATCACCCTGGCTTAATGCCTGGGACATAGTATCCAGAATAGTCTTGACCGCCAGCTCAATATCCTTATTGGATAATTGCGGGTGACGACTGGTAATGCGCTCTATTAGCTCGGATTTAGTCATACAAGGGCTCTCCCTTTATACAATCACATAAATCAGGCACCTAAGCTGCATCTCTCAGAAACAGCTTAATTTAGCCCACTTCAAACACTCTGCCTTATATTTAATTCAGACACAAGCTAAGTCGCTGAATTTATTAGGATTATGAGAAGCATACAGTTTTAAGGCTAACCTAGAGCATTTTCACTACTTCTATTATTTCGCTGGTGGAAATAGATGGGGTACGGGGCATATAAATCACCTCACAGTGTTCTTGCATACTATTAAATTTACCCGCCCAATCATCTCCCATAACTAAAACATCAGCCTGGTATTGCTTTATATATTGCGCTTTTAATTCTAAAGACTCTTCAATAAAGACTTCATCCACATAGCGTAAAGATTCCAGGATACGCACCCTTTGATCCTGAGGGTAAACAGGGTATCGCTGCTTCTTTTCAAAGTTAAGCTGGTCGGATGACACCCCTACCACTAGATAGTCCCCCTGCTTTTTAGCTCGCTCTAAAATATTGATATGGCCTATATGGAACACATCAAATGTTCCAAAGGTAATTACGCGTTTTTTCATACTGCTTTTCTACCAAAAATATAATCAGTTATTCGTTTACTGCAATGGCCATCTACCTTACCAGCCAAGGCTAGCGTACATTTTTTGCGCTGCTGCGCGAAGGAACTAGGATATTTAATTTGACTATCTACACACCCCTTCAAATCTTCGTAAGATTTAGCATGCACAGCAATATCTGCGTATTTATATAAATCTTCATCCATACGCTTTTTAAAGCGGTATTTTAACAGCCCGCGATAACCCCAGCGCAACTTATAAAAGTCACACCACACCACAGGCTTATCTAATGCGGCAAACTCAAACAAGGTAGATGACGCATCGCTTATCAAAACATCAGCCACCGCCATAAACGGGATAATATTCACTTCGTCTAAACCGGCCAGGTATACATTGTCGGACTCCCCCCACACTTCAAGTAATCGCTTTTGCTTTTTATATTTAGCATTTGCCAGAGAGAAATAGTGGGGCTTTAAAATAACATTGTATTCACTGAATTCTTTAGGGAAATGCTTAGATAAACACTCAATACTACTTGGATAAAACGTGGGAGCATAAAGAATAGTTTTCTTGGAATCGTCTAGCCCCCAACCCGAGGGCTTTATATGACGCATCTCACCATTTACAATAGGGTCTAATTTTGCATAGCCCGTATCAATAAAGTTTTGATTTGGGTACATCTCCTGTAAACGCTTAGTGCGATACGGTCCCTCTACAAATCGTACACTGGTAGCTGAATCTGATACGTCGTAATAGCAGGCTTTGGGGCCAATACCATGACTCACCAATGCAGTTTGTGTATTGCTATGAATGGATTCTAGATATCCAAAGTTATTACCTATAACTAGCCAATCGGGCTTCTTTTTCAGATAAAGGTCGCGCGCTTGGGCTTCATTTAGCACCCATTCTATGGCTGTACCGGGACAGGCGCTCATTACCAATGCTATTTGACTTGCAGTATCAACTTCCGAACGATACATAACCAATGTAGCCAATGCCCCTTCTTGGTTGAGGCTGGCTATTATGGGTGCGTACTGCGGCAAGTAGTACATTTCTTGTACATCGAAATAAACGTTCACAACTAATTTCCATTAAATCAATTCAAACTCTTTTAAACACAATATGCGTCCAGCTTGATAACACTAAAACTATAGATAACTCATGCATTTTTCGTATTCTCCAAATACGCCACAATTCTCTGGGAAGCCTTACCGTCAGTTGGGCCCACATGCTCTTGAGTATAAGTCAGGCGCCTTTGCTTATATTCGGCTACATTATTTAATTGCTGGGGCACCGACAACAACAGCTTACTATATGATTTTACGTGCAAGCCAATATCCTTATAAAGCACATTGTCTTTACCGAAACGCTTCTCAAACCGGTAGCGTAGCGGGCCACGATAGGACCACTTAATCTTGAAGAAATTACATACAATCACCGGCTTGCCCAAAGCTGCAAACTCAAACAAAGTACTAGATGCCTCACTCAACAAAATGTCTGCATTCTTCATGAAAGGCAGTAAGGATAAGTCTAAAGGAGATGCCACATATACATTTGAAAAACGCGCCCATTTCTCTAGTTTAGTACGCTGCTTGGTATATTGCTCTATGGTATAAGTAAATGTATGGGGCTTGATTAGTATATTGTAACCAGAAAAGTCTTTTGGCCAATCATCAGGAAAGCACTCTAAAGAACTTGGGTTAAAAGTGGGTGCATACAATATAGTAGGCTTATTAATATCTAGTCCCAGTTGCTTATAATTCAGTCCTATTTCCTGTCTATTAAACATAGGATCTAATTTTGAGAATCCAACCTGTACAAATTTATCAGATGGATAAAGCTCCTTTATTTTTGCTAAACGCCCACTACCTTCAATAAATCTCACTGCCATTGGAGTTGAAGACTTGTGGTAATAACTTGGCTTTG
>MAAA01014059.1_pt1 | contig 27764 bp, 41 predicted proteins | sample 1115971 | NCBI WGS metagenome assembly MAAA01 (sample SAMN04961123, study PRJNA320927) | seawater metagenome | isolation source: sample BD02T6 sea water enriched with oil for 6 days | place: USA:Gulf of Mexico | collected 2013-07-27 | reverse complement strand
GGTGCTTATACAAAATATTTGGAATCTAGAATTATGAAAACACTAAGAAATAAAGCAGAAAAAAAGAATTGGTCGGAGCGGCAGGATTTGAACCTGCGACCCCTTGCCCCCCAGGCAAGCTCAATCTTCAATGTTTTCAATCACTTAACACCGTTTTTCCGAATATTATCAGTTTTAGACCCCAGTGTCCATGCGGGTTCGCGGGCACCCTAACCACTGTATATTCGGAAAATACCTGCGCCCTACTAGCATGGTAATTCACACTCCTGATTGGCTGCCAGCATTCGAGCTGTATGCATGCCGACCTGAATGCCCAATTGGAAAGACTGGCCATCCTCTATCAAGAAATGCCCCGCCTTTAATTCCATCCAGGGGATTAAAACAACCCCTTTAGCAAAGCTAACTAAAACGCCATCATCCGCCATGGATACCACTTGATTATCGACCATTTCACGTCCCGTTGAAGAGTAATTATTTGAAGTCGATAACTACTTTACCCCCGAAACCAATCAGCGCAACAAGTTAATTTTTAGCGGTCCAAATAAGAGTGGTTGATATTTGCCCAGCTTTGATTACACTTATTCCATTTACGATTAACCATTCGTACAACTTATTACATTATGGAATATCCAATAGGGTTTTTATAGCTTTTTGGAATAAGTAATAGCCAACAATCCCCGTTCTGTCTTATTTTGTAATTTGATCTCGCCCGCCAAAATACCGCCACCAATCCCCTTAAACGTGAACTACGTCACACTTCCGGTTTCTGAAAAAGATGCTCCACAGAGTATTGGTCACCAACTAACAGGCACACAGGTAATCCAAGACACGAAGCTTGCCTGATGCCCAATGTCGATCCCTCTCAATAAAATAGTGCTTATAAATCTAATCAGGTACTATGCGGCCAATGTCTAAATCAACAGATACAGACACATCTCAGCTCTATGCCAAGGTTCCCACGAAGTTAAAAGAAGAATTTGATGCGGCTTGCAAAGCCAAGGGAATCAAGAAAAAGCATGTTTTGACGAAGTTGGCGGAAATGTGGTTAAAGGGTGAAATCAAGATTGATTAAACACCCTTATTAAGCATTTTAAATTTGAGGAGTAAAAAGCTAGTTTTAGCTAGTAAAAGCTAGCTTTTAGGTTAAATAAAATAACGACCCTATATTGATCGTTATTTATCCCCCTTCATCCATCATTGGCCGCCATCATCCTGGCGATATGCAAACCCACTTGAACGCCGATCTGATAAGACTGTCCATCTTCGATCAAATAATGTTCTTTCGTTATTGCTGACCACTCTTCGATCACCACAACACCCGCATCAGATACTACCGTAATTCCTTCGGCCACCATGGCTACTACCTGCTGATTTGACATTATTGTTATTCCTTTTAGTCCGTTTCAAGGGAGTTATATAAAGCCACGCTCTTAGAATATTTGGAATACCCCTATGTTAAATAGGCCATCCACTACGGAGTTTTTGGCCATAAAACTCTATAATGGAGTGTATGATTTCAAAAAGTGCCAAACAGAAGTCTTTAAATGACTTGAATTCGTTTGGCGGTAGGTTGCGCGATGCTAGAGAAGAGGCTGGACTGCTAGGGACTCAAGTATGGAAAATCTTGAACGGATACTTGCAAGCGCAAAACCTTAAGCCAGTAAATATTAATACTTTCATGTCTTGGGAGCGCATCGGCACGCCCAAAGAAATCGTCTCGGGCAAGAGCTACCCACACCCATCTGTTTACCCTGCGTTAGGCAACATATACGGCGTTACTGGCTATTGGCTCTTTATAGGTGGTGATATGGAGCGGTACAGGAAGAACGTAAACACGCCCACTTCGACAGACTACAGCTTGGAGCAGCGCAAGGCGTTAACAACGGAGGCTCTTGGCCATAGGCGGGTAGAGATTAAATTTAGGAAGCTGCTGATTGGCGCCTCAGACCGCCAAAAGCGAGCTATAGAGAATCTTATAGATTCGATGCTGGATGAAGAAACCTAAATACGCACACCCAGGGCGGCCAGGGCATCGCCTAGATCATCATTGATAATGGAGTGGTATTGCTCGTCAGTTAATGCCCTGCCCTCTTCCGGCAATATGCTGGTGCGAACATGATCATGGTCAAGCTGATGCAGGAATACCGCCACTAGCTTGTCTTGGGCCAGGCTAAAGAAAACTGGAGGATGACCGGCAAAAATGCTTTTGCCTAAGCGACTACTAATACTCTCGTCAATATCGCCGCCTAGAATCCAATTCCATAAACAGTCATACCTATATAGCGTATTAAACCCCAGCTTATTACCCAGTAAGGCAAACAAGCTGCCAGGGAATATCATGATCAATATGGCCATAATTAATAGCACCGTGGCCAACACAAACCCGCACACCAAAAACATTGCGCTGATAATCTTGCGCAAGATTCTCGGATAACGGGCAAAGCTGTGCAGCCAGTTAATCACTTATAAGGCATCCTCTGCGGCGTGTTTTTGGCCTAAGGCTTTAGAAGAAGCATTCCTGTACATAGCCGCCTTTTGTAAAATTCGCGGCACTAGCTCGCTTAACTGCATACGCCGCTCATTAGCCAGACCTTGAATGAAAGGTACATCGGCGTCGTTGTCTACCGCATAGGCCAGGGCCTCATCTTTTTGGGTGGGCCATGTATCTATTTCGGACTGAGGAATAGTGCCCACGATGGCGTTTATTTGTTGGTTGTAGGTGGTGGTAATAGCGGCTTGGGTTTGTTCTTTGGTCGCTTTGTCCTTCTCGGCTTGTGCCAGCAATACCACCACATAGCCTTCGGCTATCAATTCATCAAAAATACAATAGCTTTCTTCTATCTGTTCAAATTCACCCGTCCCAGCACCATCAGTGAGAATCTCGTCCCCATTAACGAATCGATTTTTTGTTTCTGTTTTAGTGAACGGGGCTGATATAACCACCTCTTCACCACGAACACCTAATTCAGAATGAAAAGAACCGTCTAAATTTTCATATATTTTTTTCATCAGACGTTCACCTTTATTTTCGAAGCTGACGATGTGGCACGTAATGTCAACACATCACCGACAGTGACGGGAGTTGTCAAATTCATTGTAAGTACTGCCAACTTAGCAGAACTAACAGAATGCAGCACCGGTACGATACCGGATGCAACCTCAACACCGTCAGCTCTGTTAACCGTGAATGTATTAGTGACCGTGATCGAATTAGGCGGTGCAAGGTTGTTTAAATGCAATAGAATGTGAGCAGACGTTGTTCCGTTAGCGTAACCCTGCGCAACAAAATCAGTAAAACCGTCAACAGAGAACACATTAGGGTTTAAATTTGCCCCGGTATATATAGGCACCCACCACGACCACTTAAGCGTGCCCCCATGCCCGTATCTAACAAACTCTACCATGTTGTCCACATCGGGTGCGCCACTCACCAATGTCCATTCTTGCTTCATGCCGTCGCTGCCAATTAATGCGCTGCTCTTAATTATGCCCACATTATTCTCATAACCCGGCGGTTTATCGCCTGTTGTTGCCGCTGAGATATACCCCTGCCCATTGGGGAAATTAAACGCATTAATATCGGCGATAAACGGCAAAATATTGGTGGTTGGGCCTAATCCAGATTCTTGCATTTTAGCCACCACCACCGCCGGCAAACTTAAAAAACCCTGTATGGCATGCTCTACCCCCACCGGGTCTTTAATCATCACCGTGCCGGTAGTGGTGGCAAGCTCTCGCAAGTTATCAATAAGCTCTAAAAAATTCGCCCCCAATGCCGTGGCCGCTTCGTCGTTGGCAATGATTAACGCCGCCAATGGATCGGTTGTAGATTGCACGCGGGCGCTAATGGTATCGGTGGCACCCGGCCAATTACCCACTAGGGTTAACTGGTTAACGGTTTTGCCCGACAACTCAAACACTTGGTTTTGGTATACCAGGTTATAACCACCTAATACCGTGCCTGTGTTGGTGCTGTCATTCACCACCACGTCTTTGCTGCCGTTGGTGACCGTTAAACTATTAAATACTTGCGCGGCCATTTAACTCTCCGGGGCTTTGTTAGGTTCTTTAGGGGTAGATATTTTTTTAATCTCATAGCCCAGACTGGACAGATTATCCAGGGCGGCAATCTGGGCTTTTAGTAATTTATACGCCTGTTTTTTTTGATCGATCACTTTTTGATTGTTGTGGGCGATGTCCTCGTCCCGTTCAATCTCCACCGCCATGTTGGCCAGGTCGCTTTTTAGTCGTGTTATGGGCATGTTTATTTCCTATTAGTTAAGGGATTGCAGCACCGGGTAAATACGTTTGGTAGAAGCTGTTCCGGCCCCACTTTTTAACGCCATTGACTTCAAACCCAAAATACCAGCCATTTTTAACCCCCTTGCGGGTATACATAAGCCCGCCGAGGGTCACCTCCGGAAACGTATCTGCCGCTATATAGGTACCTGAGTCGGTTGCACCCACCGCATTGTTATTGCTTAAAATAACCTGGGGGCCAAATTCGTTTGTGGCGCGCACCCCGCCCTTGCCGTTTTCGCTGCTAGTGCCGTTCACCCCGTCGTTAGACAGGCTAATGCCGCGCAGGGCATCGCCGCTGTCGCTGTAAAAATACCCGCCATACGTGTCTTTGCTCACCCCCACAATACCGGCCACCCCATACAGGTCACTGCTGTCCACCACCAATATGGCGTCATCGGTTCGGTTAGGTGTAACCACCGTGATAAAAGTATTTTTACTGGCGCGCAAACGCCCACCGGCGGCGTTTAACGAGCCCGTAAAAGACCCACTGTTAATCAACACATTGCCCAGGGCGTCTACCGTGAACTGGTCGTTTAAATTAATGGAGCTTTTAATTAACACGTCCACCATTTGCACGGTGTTGCCAACTACATCAAATGGGGTTTTGGTGCCACTGTCGGTTTTAATCTTTAAATTTTCTGACTTTAAAATTAGGCTGCTACTGGTGGCACTGGCGCCAATAAATACACCTGCAAGCGTGCCATCAACATCCACAAACAAGCTGGCATTGGCGTTTAACGCCCCGTTATTAGACAGGGTTTCAAATATGCTGCCCGCCGTTACCACACTGCCACCCAGGTTAATGGCGGCGTTTAAAAAGGATAATGCCAAGGGTTCGTTTTTCCATGTGCCCCCGGCGGTTTCACATGTGCCCTGAGTGGTGTAGTCGGCAAGGGTGCAATAACCGGTTTGGGCATTTAGTGCGCTGGTGGCGCTGGCTTTATTGTCGGCCACCTCGGTGTTTACCTGGTCCAGGCTAGTGGCTTGGGTTTGGGTCACCACATCCAAAGCCACAATGCTGTTTTTATTGGTATCGGTCTCTACTTCCAATGTCACCAGCTTAGTGGCCTGGGTATCGGTGAGCGCGGTTAAATCAATAACCTTGGTTCTTTCCTCTATGAGTTCTTTTTTGTCTTGTATGCCCGCTAATGTGTTGGCGGTATTTTTTAACAAGGCCATCTCAGTTAGTACATTGCCTCGGGCAACTGAATTGCTAACTTCAAGAAAGGCATCTGGGGCGGTGTAGATTTCCAGCTCGCCAGATAACACGCCCGCATCAGAATCAGCATGGTAATCATCTAACACGCTGTAACGTAAATAATATGGTGTGTTGGCGGTAAGACCATCAAACTCAATTTGATTGCCCTGGGTGGTGAAAGCCTGCTGGCCATCGATGGCGGCAAAGCCAGTGCTTTCACTTAGCCACACTTTTACCGCCTTAAAATCGGTATCGGTTATGGGGTTAAATTTTAATGTGATGGTGCCTTGGGTGCTGTTATAGGCCACTCCACCTAGCAGGCTAGGTAATGGGTTGCTGACGGTTAATTCTGCCGCACCAGTGTTTACGTTGTCCTGGCCATACTTACCCCGGGCATAAACCCGAATCTTAAATGTGCGGTGTAGTCCCGCCAACTTGTTTTGTGCATGGGTGAATGTGTAATGGGTGTCCCTGGTAGTGTCACTGAAGTAGATCGCGCCTGTGCTGGGGTGCTGAATTTCCACCACATAATCATGCACAATTATTTCAGCATCATTGGGGGCGCTCCATGAAAATTTACAGTCCTTGCCAAGAAACTCTGTGCCACCTTCCAGTAATCGGAAATTACCAATGCTGCTGATTGCCGGGTTGCTGATTTGCACGGTAATCGCTGTTGATGCGCCTTTGGAGAAGTCCACCACCGCATAGGCTGAAAATGTATAGTTACCAGAGGGCAGGCTTTGAATCTCCAGCGAAGTGCCGGGCAGCTTTGATGCCGCTATTGCTTGTCCGGTATCGGCGTTAGTGATGGTAACCACATACTCATGCAGGTAGGGGTTGTTTATATCATCCCAGGTCAATACGCCTGAGCTAAACTCATTGTAATTATCTGGGGTGAATACCAGGTTAGTAGGCGCAGCAATAAAGCCTGCTTCCGGAAGGTTGAGTAGTCGTGGCACTTGCACATTAATGGCGTCACCGTCATTCCACGAATAAATATCAGGCGAGTCCTCACGTAACATCAAGCCAATGCCCTTTAATACATTTGGGTCGCGCTCAACAATGCGAAAAACTTTATCTACCCAACCATAACGCGCATAACTAAAACTAATGCGTGTGCCCACAGGGTAAGGCCATAATTTAAGACGGAATATCGCAGAGAACGACACGCCAAAGCGACTTTTCTCTAACTGGATTTTTGATAGGCGCCGACACTGTGAAGCACTGCTCACCAACTGATAATCTATGGTGCGCTCTAGAACTTCTTTATCATTCGTAACATAACCGGCAGATTCCAAAACAGGGTATTCGATTTGCTCGTACTGATTATCAGCATCGATAAACGAACCCTTGATGGTGTTAACCTTGTCTTGTTTTCCTGCGCCAGTTGTTAGTTCAACATGTGATAATAGATCGTCTTCACTTAGGCTGATTACTGGAGCCGAATACTGCTGAATATCCGCTACCCAAATGCCATTTTCACGACGCGGAATAACACCGCCGTTCTGCACCATACGTGACAAACTTTCCAGATGCTTGCCGGATAATATAATGGTGCCGTTTAATTCAAAGCGAGGCTCTGTTATTTGATTGTTATCTTTATCTTTTCCGGGAACCATCGTTGCGCAGTCATTTGCGGCAGTATCCCATGAAATTTTTCTTATATTAGCTTCATCTATTCCCACATAGTTAAGCATCCAATCCAGCTCACACAGGGCAGCGTTGGCGGTATAGCCACGGGTATTGGTGCGCGTATCTAATATGTTATTTTTACCCTTGATCACCGCTGACACATTAGGGATGCCTTGGTAAGTATCTTTGGCAAACTCGAATTGGCAAAACAGGTAGCTAAGTCCCATGTATTTATGTCGAGTGCCATCAATGCCAGTGACGGCAAGAATCTCAGCAGGCACTACGCCCAAACCATCAATCGAACTTATGGTAGTGATCTTTCCTGTAAACTTTGCATCAGTGCTGAGCGTATCCCCGATATAGATTTCTTCTATGGATTCGCAAGGGTGTGACGCCAGGATATAAATAACATTTAAGGTTTCATTGGTTGAGCCACTGGTTTCCATAAAAGCGACCTGCCCACCCACGCGAGCCTCACCATAAATAACACGGCGCGGGGTGGTTGGACCGTTCGTCGAAAGCGTACGATTTGAGTAATCTGGATCGGGCGGGTTTAAAATATAAGCAAGAGGCCCAAGAAAAAACCCAGCCAGCCTGCCGATACCGCCAACTAGACCACCATCACCAAAGCCTCCTCCTAAAAAATCTTTACTGGTCGGATCAGCAAAACTAAAGTCTCCCATTAGCTATTATCCTCATACCACTTGGACAAGGGCCAGTCGAAATCCCTGCCTGATAACTGACTAACAAATTCCAGGCAAGAATCCCCTGGGTGAAGTCGCTGCTGTTCGGCATCCGTATAAAGTGATGACATGTCCCTATCCCAGTCCGCCAGCTCATCTTTCACTTTTATTTGTAATACTGGCGTTTCGCCACCCTCATTTACTGGCTGCATATTGCCGATAAAATAAATCCAAGGCTCACCAATTATGGATTGATCCGGATTGGTAATGGCTTGATAGCAAATACAAGGGCGGTTGAGTATTTCCTCGCCAAGGAATATATTTAAAATGGCACTGTCAGCAGCCCCTATGATCACTTCATAATCTGCAGGGTCTAACTGCTCGTTTTCACTACTGGTGCTCACTGAACCCAGAGCCCCCAAGTAAAGGTAACTATTGCTGTCATAGGTGGCACCGTTGGCAATAGTGGTGAAGCGCAAGGTGCCCGAGTCCAGCCCAAAATCAATCAAGTATACAAACTCACCAATATTCTCGGACTCAAAGGCTGCTATTACGTCAGGATGAAGCGCCATTAAAACGCCTCTATCATTGAAAAGCTGGCGTTATAAATAATAGGGCCAGATACCTGAAGGGCCGCCTGTTCATCGTCTTCCATGCGCATAATCACATAGGGGTTTTGATATTCTATAGTCGAGGCGTGGGCAGGGGATTTTCTAAGGTCCGGAGCAAACAGTACATTGGCCAAACCTGCGCCATCGGTAGAGCAATCGGCTAACGCGGTTTTAAGCTCCCCGTTTACCGTCAGGTAATCGCCTGCACCAAATAACAGTGTATTCAGATCGGTAGATTTTATATTGATAGAGCCACCCAACTGGCTATTACCGTTTACCGTAATAGGGGCTGCACCCTGCCCTTGCTGGTCAAGGTCAGGCGGAAAATAATTAAATAGGCTGGTGCGACCTTTCAGCCCCATGACAAACGCCTTTAATTTCCTGGCATCTGCACCTTGTTTGTTGGAATAAGTGGCCACCGCCTTCCATTTTGTACCGGGTAATGAGCTGGTTTGGGTGGCGCCAGTTAGCGGGCTCTCATAGCTATGTGTATTGTGTTGAAGAGTGAGGCTAAACTGACTGGCCGGAATGTCGGGAAAATCCATGGAGGGACACACTCAGCAAAATGGTATTTCGTGACCATATTTATTATTCTGCTGGCGCGTCAAGTGGATTTAGGTCAGATATACGGATATTCACAATACAGTTTGTCTGGCTTTAGCTATTCTTAAACTATAATCTGCATAATTCACTGAGCACATTTAATTGCAAGGAAGTAAAATGAAAAAAGTATTGTTCGCATTAGGTCTGATTGCCTCGGCTCATACGGGAGCTTTTGAGTATTTAAGCACCGAATTAGACGATAATAAGTTCTTGGTTTCATACCTCCATTCAAAAGATTCCATAGATACAAAGTTCACAAGCTCAGGTGGAACCACTGAGCAGGAATACTCAACCAGCGTTGACGGGGCTGGCTTGGCATTTCGTCAATCTGGCATGCAGTTGATAGCGGCCTTTTTTGATCGTTCATATGATGACGGGTCTGAGTCTGTTCAAGCATCTGTCATAGGTGGCGCTTACATTTTTAATATGGGCTCATCTGCACCTATTTCACTTGGTATTCGACGCAATATGTTTGCTGATGATAGTAATGAGGATTCCACATCCGTTAGCATCGCATTTGGTACGGCGCAGGTCGCCTCACCCAGTGAGCTTATTATCGATCTTAACTTTGAAGATGATGGCGGCAGAAGTTTCGAATTCGGAGCAGCTAAAAAATACCCGCTAATCAATCAATTGTTCTTGCTTTCTAGTGGCAGCCTTTCAACTAACTACGTACCTGATGCTAATAGCAATGGATATACGCTCGATGGCAATCTAGGTCTTGATGCTGAGGTGGGTTTAGGGTTTGACGCCACCAAGAATATCGAGGTGGCAGCCATGTTTGATTTATCGCTATTTGCAGCCAATTACTCAAATGGAAGTAGTACCATTACGCAAAACTCTAATTCAAAGGGAATTAGTGTGTCTCTGTCCGGCAAGTTTTAACTTTACCTCATCCCAACTGCGCGGGACATGCCGCCACCTTGCCTGGTGGCGCGCATAAAGCTATTAACCGACATTTGCGCCAGTGCAGGCGCTAGGCGCATAATCTCAGCCTCAATAGAGCCCTTAGTGCCCGCCCCAATCTGATAAACATTGGTAATCTGTATGGGTTGATCGCCGCCACCTAATTTGTAATTCGGAGTAATGTTCGCGTTACGGTTGCCCATGGTTATAAGTTCTGTTCCATGCTCGCCCACCAAAAATGAACCGCCCGCCTTCATCTGGCCACCGTTTGCTCTGGGCTGATATTGCTCTTTATTTATTGCAGCAACTTGTATGGCACCTAATAGCCCTGCAGATACAGATAGGCCAACCGCTACCGGATATGGCACACCTGGGGTTGCTAGAGCATTAGCAGAAGCTTGTGCTGTACTGATGACTGCCTGAGTTTGCGCTAGCTTCTTATAGCTATCAAATTGATTTTTTCCGCCCTTCTTAGCGATCGAGGCTAGCTGCCCTATCTGACCCGCCGCTATAGATACTGCCTGGTTACGACCCGCCGCTTGTAGTTTTTCACGCTGGTCTATTTCATTCTTTATTATAGCGGTCTTCTCGGCTTCGAAAACCGTTGTATTTAGCAGGTCTGCACTTCTTGCCGCCTCTGCGTTTGACGCCTCCAGGCTTCTGAATTCTTGTATGGCATCCCTGCGCAAGCTAAATTCTCGCTGCGCTGCTTCTAAGGGGGATTCGCCTTTCTGGGTTATAGTGGACTGCACTTGCTCAAATTTACGAACCACTCGCTTGTCGGCCACCTCCCTTTCTTTCTCTGCCTGCTTATCAAGTCCTGCGTTCACATCGCCTCTAAGCTTCACTTCTCGCTCAAGCTTGGCCAGTGCTATGTCACGCGCCGCTGATATTTTGGTTATTCCATCACGCGCTTCTTTTAGTTCTTCAGGTGATGCTACTACAACCCTTCGGCCCGCTGTTTTTCCAGACTCAAGCCGCCTTAGTCCACGCTCTGCGTCTTTAAGCTCTGCGTTAAGTGATTCTAAGGACTCGGTTATAGTTAGGCTTCTGGCTTGCGAGGATGACAGCAGGTAAGCTTTTTGTGCTGATGTTAAATCGTGGAACCCTTCCGTTAGCTCCTCAATATCATCGTCTAAAGTTTCCATCGCCTTAGATGCTTTCATTAATTCATTAAATAGGAATCCACCAGCAATAGAGCCAAGGGCAATGAATGCACCTATGATTGCGCCGCCTGGGCCAAACGCACCGGCCAACTGAGAGCCCTGCTGACCAAATGCCACAAACGCAGAGGTGCCGCCCTGAATCTGCACGGCCATATCCTGTATTTGGTAACCCGCTTGCTGGGCACGGCCACGCATGACAGACATTTTCTTGGCCGCGGTGCTGGCATTATTGCCAACGGCTTTCAGTTTGGGCGCTGCCCGCTGTGAAGAGTTGCCTACACCGGTAACGGATGTTTCCGCCTTTTTGCCGGACACAGCCAAAGCATCCAAAGCATCAGCGCCTTTTTCGGCTTGCTTGGAGTCCACTTCCAACTGTAATCGTGCAATGTCAGTCACTTATAACTCGCCTTATGTATGTCGCAAATTAAATCCACTTGCCCTGGGCTCAAATCGTACCCGGTTAAATCAAGGTAAGCCTTTAATTCTGCAATCGAGAACTCAGGGCTTAGCTTGCAATAAATCCCCCAGAGCAAGCCACCGGCCTGTGATAGCTCTTTGGGCTGCAAGGCAGTGAATGCCTGGGAGTTTTCGCCCCGCTGCTTCACTACCTCATTTAACGCAGCCCTGCGGCTTACTTTTGAGTCACCATCATGACCGCTCAGATAAAACTCATGCCCGGCAAAATCTAAAAGTTCTAGCTTTTGCCCTTCATAAAATTTACCCGGTTAAAGATGCCGGCTTCCACTTGGTTGGCGATCCACGGCCCATCGACATAAATCTTAATGGCATTTTTCTGCGAGTAGTTAAGCTTTTTGCCCTTGTATGAAATGTTTTTCCAGCCAGTGGTCATCATGGCCAGAATCTTCACGTTATTCAGAGCGGGGTCTTTTTCATCTTTAACCGCCGCCATGGCCTTGCGGTACTGCTTGGAATCCATGCTGTGAACTTCCACCTTAATATCGGTTTTCTTGCCCGTAATAGGGTGAAGAATATCCAGCTCGCAGGTATCACTCTGGGCGAATTCGGTAATATCCATTATGCAGAACTCCTCTCAAGTAATAGGTTGGTTTCGTCCGTGGTGTCATGGGTGGCCGTGAAATCAAACGTGGCCATTACACCGCCAGGGCCAGACACAGGCACATCGGCACTGGTGAACTTAATGCGAGGCAAGGTAGCCTTTAATTCATTGCCTGCCGCATCTGCTAAGGCCAACACGATGGCAAAATAAGCACCACTCTTAAATAAGTTGTACTCGGCCAGGGTTTCAAAGTGCAGGCTGGTCGAACCCGATACTTTGTGATGATTAACGTTCTGGCTTTTCGCTGTGTTCGAGCCAAGGCCAAACTGCGCTTCATTGCCACGATCCACCGCCAATGAAATGGAGGTAATCACTGCATTGGCGCCGCCATTAATTAAAATTGAGCCGTGAAACGAGTCCATGGGCTGAGTAGTGGCGGCATCGGTATAGGCTGCTCCGGTGATAATGGCGGTGGCCGGGTCTTGCGCTAGGCCCACCAGGTTAAAAGCGATAGTCGTTAATGCATTGGCAGTATGCTCGATGGTGAAGCCTGCCACCTCAACCCCTGTGCTGCGGAAATAGACACCAATATCAGTGTGAAAGCGCTCCACTGTCATAGTGCGGCGCGTGGTGCCCGCCTTTAATTTATCTAATGCCCAGGAGCCACCCATGGCCGCCTCAATCCACTCATCGAAAGCACCATGACGCAACACAGCAGGCACATCACCGGCCACCGACTGATTACCATTGATTACATCGACTAATTGGCCATCTTTACGAATAGTGGGGTCTTCCAGGGTATCGGTTGACGCCTTGATGCCCTCGGAGGTAATGGGCACCACCTGAAACGCTGGAGTGGCCGGAGTCACGCCTGGCGTAGATTCGAAAACATAGGACTCTTGAACATTTGAGCCGGTTGCAATGGTCATGCTTATACTCTCCCGATAAATGAATACCAGTAGATCAACAGATCAAACTGGTGCCAGCTGCCATCATTTCTAGCTGGTTGTTTTTGAATGGATTGAATGTTGACGGTTACGCCGTTATGGGTGAAGGCGGCACCGCTTTTAAACACTGCCGCTATTTCATCCGCTTTTTTTAGCCCGGGCAGGTCGCCTTTATTCTTGGGGTAAAACAGAGATATCTGAAAAATCCCGTCATGCTGGTCTTTGCCGTTTGCGCCCAGTACCACCTGATTACTATCACTTGGCATCACATAGGTGTTTGCATGCGGAATGCCTACCACGGGCTTGCTGCCAATGTTTTCATGGTTGAACTGAATGCCGAATTTACCGGCATCCTTAACGGCTTTAATTAATGCGGTTCTGATATCGACAAATGTGGTCATTTCCAACCCTCGCGCCTGGCAATGGTAGCGAGCTTCATCACATTGAGTGCCACCATACCTACCGGTGCCTGTGTCGAATGCCCGCGCTCAAGTGGGATTATGTACGGCAAGTTGTTTGTCATAATATCCAGGGTGAAATTTCCAGTAACGCCTTCCAATTCTCTTTGTGAATGCATACCCAGATTGCCCAGACGACTCTTGTCTGTTCGAGTATCCATCTCGGAGCTTGGTGTATTTTCGGTAATAAACCAGTTTGCTTTGGCTCGGCCTTCATCCACAGGCGTCGATTTAATCACCGCACTAAACAAGCTCATGACAACGGCCTGTTTGGCCTCACCCATGCTTGCCTTGGTTTTCTGTGCGTACTTCAAAAGATCGACGCTAAAACTCATGTTCTGCACTGCGCTTTGGTAATTAATCGAGTGCCGCCTGGGCTCAGTGGCCAGGCGTTAATAATCTCGAATGTCACACCCTCCATCACCGCCTTATCACCTGGCGTTAATTCCTGCTCACCATCGACCAGCAAAATAAAATCATTAACGAGAATTACCGTGCCGTCTATTTCCGCTGCCTTAAAGTTGAGCTTCACACCCTTGGCTTGGGTATCTGCGAAGGTATCGCCACCCTCGCCGGTTACCTCATCGATCACACCAGGCGTTCTGATTTTCAAGGTGACTGCTTGGCCAGCCTTATCGATCAACCTAGTGGCTGTCGCCGCCATACGTGAATAATCAATGCTCATCGGCGGGTTAATCTTGAGCCAGTTTTGGCCACTGCGAATAATAGTTTTAGATGAGCCATGATGGCCGGATATTCTGGATCGATGGATGCGCCACGCTCAAAATATTCGGTTTCAATGATATCTACTTTTTCTTTCTTGATGCCGGTTGGATTGGCGGAGGTGCCAAGCAGTGAAGTGGTGACAGATTCCAAAGCTGCCTGAAGCTGAGCCTTTTTAAGCTGAGCGGGAATGTCAGTTGATGTCACTGCATAACCATCGGCGGTGGCGCCAGTCCGTGGCCACTGCATGGCCTGGGTGCCGGTGTTCTTGGTACCAGAGAGGCGTGATCCAAATGACTCCACGTAATCGACGCCCTTAATGAGCAACACCTCTTGCTCTGGTGCTGTGTCGGGTATGGTCACACCACGCAAAGCCGCAAACGTCACCAGTTCGGCGGCGGTGACATAGCTGTTTGAATCTTCTTTACCTGTGCCATCTTCGATGATTAACATTTATTGGGAAACCTCGCTTTCAATTTTCCAGGCGGGATCATCTTTTAACGCGATCACCTCTTCCAAAGTTAGGCAAGTAACCTGGCTTTGATTGAAACCTGCCAGCAAATCATTCACCACGCTTTCACGGCGAATAATCCACCACGCCCCATCAAGCGATACGGGCGGGCGCTCATTCCCTGTTAGCTCAATTGAATCAGCAGGGATTTTGCAGTGGGTGTAATTGGGTAGCGCTTCTGGTTCGGTCATTGTGTGGCTACCTTGAGGGTTTCTTTAAGCGATACGCTGTTAAACACACACTGGTTCGCGTTCCTACTGAAAAGCTGCGCAATTGACGTCGTATCCACAGCAAATTCTATAATTATTTCAGCATCGCCCAAAACTCGGTTATCTGATGGTATATTGGTTCCCGCGCTACTCCCGATAAACCCAACATCATATAACCCTGCAAAATCACTAACTGATGTTGAAGCCCGATAAGTTTTACCGGCATCAACATCTGACACTGTGTATCTAGTGACAGATTCGCCACCCATATCAACTGTAACAAGTGGGTTTTCTCCGGTGTACAACTCCACTCCCAGCCAATCCAACCCTCTACCCGTTTCTGTGAATAATCCGTAGTCATCAGCAAGGCCGTTTATGATTTGGCCGTAGCCGTCAGCTTGGCGTATTGAGATGTTGGAATTTGGTGTTGAGGAGTGCTTGTAATAAATCCTTACGTTTGTGGCACCGGCGGGCACATCTATTAAGCTGACTTGGTCGCTGCTGTTAAAGTTAACCGAAGGTAACGCTGTAGAAAGATTATCCAGTGAGAATTGAACAATCTGCCTAATTGAGTCTGTGCGAGACACTAGAATCTGCCTAGTTCCTGCCTGTAGGGTAGCCCACTCGGTTGTCTCTGATCCTGGTGCGGTTTTATCTAAACCAAGTGTTGTGCTACCAAGGTTGATGAAGCCGGACCCACTGCCAGTTACCAATTGCGCCCCCAACACAGTCGCACCATTAGCCAATATATCGCTGTTATCGTCTATAGCGTATGAGCGTATTAGGGTTCCGTTGAAATAATATTTAACGGTGGCAATAATGCCCTGAAAATAATTTGAGCCATTGCGGTATAGCTCCGATATTGTGCCAGAGTACGTAAAATCTATTAATTGCAACTCATTGTTTGTTACTGCGGGCGCGCCGGTAGGAAGTCCAGAATTGCCAGCTATTGGGTAAACAAGCATGACAATGCGGTCAACGGTGGCCACAGGGTGAGTCGCATAATCAATGCCACCAGAGTTCCGGCGGAAATTACGAGACGATAAAACACCATTACCCTGACGAATTGCCTGGACGATGGGTGCTAGCATCGGCTTAAATAATGACACTAGCCAACCTCATCAATAAAATAAGTAGCGCCACCTGTGGGCGTAAAGCGAAACTTCATGTTCTGGGTATACAGTTCATCACAGGAATTTACTGCGATGGTATTGATTGGCACCCAGGCAACACTGTCATGAACTTCAATGGCCAGGCTACCGCCGTTGGCTTCCACGACCAGTGCGCGGGATTTTCTCAATGAGACAAACGAGATTTCTTTTTGAGCGGTGTAGCGAGACATTTTATTTCCTCAAAGCCGATAATTTTGAATCTTCAAAGGCTCGCTTTAGTCAGTCTTTGATTTGAGCTTTTCGCCCCGGGCCATCGCATTACATTCATGCAAGGAGGCTTGTGGCTTTTCCTTTTCGGACTTAAACGCAAGATTTAGCTTATCGATAGCCGCTTGATGTTCGGCAATCTCCGCTCTTACTTTTGTGTTGTGTTCGTCAATCGTTAATTCTTTCTTGGTCATGCTATGCAATCCCTAAAAATGCCCCTTGATGTTATCGCAGGGCGAAAATGGTTAACCGTTGGTTTGCAAGAACGCTAACGGGATGTTTTTACGCTCCCATACACGATTCCAGTTAGCCGCTGTAGCCAGCTCGGCCAAAGTGGCAGACTGACCGGAAACGCTGGCCGAGGTAAACGCAAAGCCAAGAGGGTGAATGATGTCAGCACGACGAGAGTGCAGAATGGTTTCACCGCCACCGTTACCGGCACCCGCATCACGATCCAATTCACTCGGCGTTTTAACGCTGCCCTCACCTGAAGTGAATACACCATTACCAAACAACACCGTGGTATAGGTGATGCGGTTAGAGCCAGCCACAGCCGGTAATGAATCATCCACGATCACACGCAAATCACCGTACATGGAAAACATGGTGTTGTTATCTGCATCACGTACGAATGTGATTAGCTGCTGCTTGCGCAAACGAGAGTACACGACCGAGTGCATGCCAATGGCAGAATAAGCGCCCTGGTGATCACCGGAAGTCTGCTGGGTATCAATAATCAGCTCAGAGCTAATCAACTCACCAGCCGCCGGAGCACCAGCCGCATCGGTTGAAACCTTAACCAGCATGTCACCAGAGTCATTGGCTACGTTATCCGCCAGCAAACCCATAGAGGATTGAATTACTCGGCGCTCGTTGGTGGTGGCCCAGAACTGACCTACGCGACCTGTGATAGCGGCAACGGGATCGGCCAAAGCCAAGTCCACCGCCAAATCGGTAGCTGCCCAGCTTTCGTTCTGGCTGCACAAGCGGTATTCCATTTTCCCGCCGCTAATTTTCTTAGGGGTCGATTTGTTACCACTCACGTCAGTGGAGTAGTTGGGCTCATTGGTGCCGAGCGCCTTATAAAAAGGTAACTCACCCTTATTACCGCCAACGCTCGCCATCTGAGTCAGGCGCGGGTCTGCAACCATAACGCCGGACGCTAAGAAAGCATTAAGCTCGATTTGAGATTCTTGGGCCGCCTGTGTAAATACAAGTGGGTTGTATACGTCTGCTATTTGAACTGTTGACATTTTAATTACGCCTTACTTAATTCTGCATATTTAAGCGGATCGTCATTGGCTAACTGAGTTTTTTCAGTCAGGTTCATGTCTTTAAATGACTTCTCACCATTTAAGTGCTCACCGCTACCATTTGAGCCTGTGCCGGAGTTGTCAGGGGCTAAACAATACGACTTACCCATGTCACTACCTGCCCATTCTTTTACGTGATCACTTAGTGATTTATCGCCAATAACAGCTTTGCTGTCTGCGATGGTTACCTGGCCTTTAAGCATTGCAATTGCCCCAGCCTTCAATGATGGGTTGATATTCACGCCGTCGAGCGAATCGCTCAGCCCATTATCAATTAATAATTTTTCCACTAGAGCAGTACTGGCCGCGCCCGTCTCCATTAGCTTTTTTAATTCTGCCTGGTGAGCCTCATCCTTTAAACGGCTGGCCTCCTCCCAGTTCTTGGCGTCTTCTGCAATTTTAATATCAGCATTGGTCTTAAATTGCTTTAAGGCTTCAAGCTCTGCGGCATTGCCATCTTGCGCCGATTTATGGCCGCTTAACTTAGCCAATAATTCGTCGTTTTTGTTTTTCATGCCAGCGCCAAGCGCGTTGAGACTCTTGATCTGCTCTTCGCTTAAACCTTCAATTCCTTCAAGACCGTTTAACATTCATTTACCCTTTGGGTGTTAGTGGTTATAAGCTTGGAAAGTAGATTTATTTCTGCTGGCGCGTCAAGGATGTTTAAATATTTATTCTATGAGGTCGAATGCGGTCTCAAGGGATTTCTTGTTTCTCAGTTCCTTGAGCGGTAGAGGCTGAAATAAATCATCCATGGTGAGCTGCTTAAACTTGGTAACGCTCAGGCCGCCATCCAGAAATAACCCCGCTCGCTGCTTGCCCAATACATCTTCCACAAACGCCCTACCCTTTGGACCTTGTGCACCCTGAGTCTTGAGAAAGTCATAATAGAGATTATCACCACTAATCTGCTTGCCCCCGTTGACGCCCTTGGATGCCCTGGTGGATACGCCGCCGAGAATGTCAAATTTCTTCTTGATGAGCGGCACAAACGTAGTGCGGCAATTTGGATGGAATGGCGGCTTAGGCTTGCGTGTGGTTTCTTCTTTGCGGCCATTGCCCCAGATGATCAGCCCCTTAAAATACACCTTACTGCCATCAGCACCCCGGCAAAAGTTGCTGGTGCGGCCATCCAGGGTAGAAACGATTTCATAGCCATCCAGGATGGTTTTGTTTTCGTTGAGTGTCCTGCCCCTGGCCACGTTGGCCACATGATTGGTAGAGGTGCGCACCATCGCCTTGATGGATTTACGGCTGGTCACATCGAGCATGCCATTGTGTCCGGCAATCTCTCTGACGATCTGCTGATTGGTCTTGCCGGTAATGTAACCGGTTCGAATGGTGTCACTGACTTTCTTGATCTGCCCGGCATGCCAATCTTTGATGAAGGGCTCAAGCATCTTAACGCCTGCCCCATCAGGAAACACCAAAGGCTGCGAAGTGACCCCCGCCCAAACCTGAGCAAGTGCCGGCGCCTTAATGGGTGTGCCCGGCTTAGTGACCTTCTTAAGCATGGCCGCCTCCCAATCGGCCTCATGCACCCCGAACTCTTCCAGTTCGCTCAACAGAACATCACTATAATATTCGCCATAGATGGCGCTGGATGCATTGCGGTATTCAGCTATAAGCCTGTTAATCACCCGCATGTTTTGCGACTTGTCCGGGCCACTCAGCAAAATCACAGTGATCTCTTTGCGAAGCTGCTCAAGATATGGGTCGAACAGGTTAGACAAGTGCCCGGCAAAGCGTTGTGTATAGACGCTGTGCCGGGTTACCCGCTCTAGGACATGAACATTCATTGCATGCCGGTCTCTGAGCTAGCGATGAGGGCCAGCTCTTCCTCTGCGCTACGGCCCTCGCTGGCAATCTCACCCTTCTGCAGGTTCTCGTAGAAAGTGTCATAACTAATTTGACCACTTTGCAGGGCGGCCACTAGCTGTGACATCATCTGCGGATCGATAGTGCCCGGGATGTAATCTGTATTCAGTTCAACTTTCACCTCATCCGGATTAGCATTAACCCATACCGCCGCCGCTCGTATGGCGCTCCGGTATGCCGTTGATACGGTGTTGGCAATATCCCCCGCCGTAGCGTTCTGCGCGATTTTATCGAGCCTCTTGGCCTCCCCTGATTCTGCTTGGCTAGTGCTGGGCTTGAGCATGTCAGCACCCAAGGCGGCCATCTCCGCTTTTCTATCTTCGAGGTAGCTGCGCATGGACCCGCCATCGCCAGAGGTTTCCAATATCCCGAAACTAGCCTGGTCGTTTTCACTGGTCCATTTGGCACCTACACCCACACTGACGTTTTTATCGTCATCGGCATCTGTTACGCCGGTCTCCCAGTAGATAGGAAAGCCGCACATATGCTCTTTGTTGGCGTAGGCTGAAAACATGTTGTAGTGGTTCAGGTTTACATCCACCAGGTCATCCACCGCCGAGCGATTGCCGCCCAATGGCTCCATGGTATAAAAGGGAATCTCGCGGGCGTACTGGCCGTTCATGCGAATAGGCTGGGCTTCTTCCTTGATGTTTTCATCTTCATTATAAAGTGAGGAATGATAAACCCCGTCGATCAACTCAAGAACACGATAATTTTTTACGGTTTCAGTCTCGAATTTATCAATGATTTTTACCGCGGCTTCCACCAGCACTAATAGCACTAATTGGCGTTTGCCATCGACCACGCCATAACGCCAATTAAGGATAGACTCATAAGGGAAAAACATGATCTTGGGGCGTATATTTAGGCGCTCTGTATCGGCCACAGATAAGCGCTCATTGCTCTGCGGGAAATCCACCAGCAGGCCACAACGGGGAGTAATGAAATTCTCCCGGGTCGAAGCTTGAATGTGACTGGCTAGGGTTTCAGTGGAGGAGTCGATACTATCGCGCAGATACTCAAGGGCTGCCGGCAGTTCAATGACCGGTTTCTTGCGATGGATCAAACCAGTGCTACCATCCACCGTGCGCCCTACTGCATTAAAATACAGAGCTAACGATAGATACTGCTCATACTCTTGTTTGCCGTCAGTAGTAAAACCTCCAGTGCCATTCAATTGGCTGGCCAGAGGCTTAAGATATACCGTGCTCTTGGCTTTAACCGCCCGCTGACCACTTGCGCAGTCTCGGTTCTTGGTTACGCCTGGTAGCTGCTGCTCATATTCTTTACGTGGTGTGGCTACGCCCATAATTATCTAACCCTTCCAGATTTGTTAATCATCGGCTTAACCAATGGATATTTTCTGTGAATAAAGTAGCCCGGTGCATCAGTCCAATCATCTATAGCTGGGTGAATACTGAATTTTTCCGGCTCTCCTTTGTTGTTATACCCATGGCTTTCCAATGCAAAAGCAAACTCTGGGCACTTCTTACAATTAACTTTTATCTCGCTTTTACTTAGCTTCTTGTTGAATGCATTTATCCTGTCTCGAACAAACGGATTCTTATTGGGTGCGTTAACGGAAAAGCCGCCCTGCCTGATAATATCAAGATCGGTTGCCGCGGCATTTGTGGAATTATTACCCCCTGAACTATCGGGATACACCACTATCTTATGCCCCTTGTACCCAGCCAGATTATTTACAAAGTCCTGCGTGTCATGACTGACAAACTCATCAACCGCTATGGGGTCCACGCCGTCGATAACAAACACAACGGCGCAACAACCCCCAATATTAAAATCTAATCCTATGTGCAGCCGCTCTCCGGGCTGCATCTCTCTGTCTGTGTTATGCGTTTCACGATTGAAGAAATGATAAATCTTTGAGTCCGATAAACTGACGAACTCGCCCTCAATATAAAGATCAGCAAGCTTTGGGTCATAGTTTGCGCGTATCTGGTCAATGTAATCATCGGGCAAATAAGGATTAGACCAAGTAGGCGCCTTAATTAGTTTATATCCAGGCTGAGCCTGCTTAACCCATCTGTCATAGACAAACCCATGTATACCCTGATCCGGCGTTGTCACTACACCAATGGTATTTAATCGCCCCACCTGTTGCCGGTTACGCTCGTTTATCTTTCGCCATACCAGCGCGGCCTTTTCTTTTGGCAGCGTGTCGATCTCGTCAACAATTGAATCCGCCACCTCGTAGGCAACAATTCTTTCAGGGCGGTCATAGGATCGAAAGATGATAAACCCAAAGCCAATAATGGTTATCGTGTATTCCGATTTGTTAACCGTGAACGCCAACCCCAACGCCGTTAAATCCTCTTCTACCCCTGGCATTGCCCTAAGCCTTAATAAGTCATAGGTAGGCATGTAATAAGCGCCGTTTGCACCCGGGGTGGACATCAACTGCTTAATAATCCGCATGGTCCCGGCGCGTGACTTGCCAGAACCTAACCCACCCACAATGCCCGGCCTTGCTTCTTCAGCCATAACAAAATCGAGCTGAGGCTCAGTTAATTCAATCTGCATTCTTTTCTTTTGGCTTTACCACAACAAACTCAATCGCCTTGGGGGCGGTCACCTCAACCTCTTGCCTCTCACTAAATGCCTGAATGTTCACATGCTTGCCAACCAACTCTATCGCCTTGCCAGCTCCCGCAGCATTAAACTTGGCGAAACCCATATCATTACCGTCTTTGTCCTTTACCCTCTCCGCTTCCATGCACTTGTTGTACAGATCAACCGAGGCATTAAGTACCCATTCGGCGGTTATTCCCGTTTTCTTGGAGCGCTGCTCTTTTAGTTCTCCGATACGCTTTTGAATATCAATTTTTGTCAATAACTTCGAAGCTATGCGATTAGCTGTCTTCTCGCTATATCCTGCGCGTATGGCCGCTTGTGTAGCGTTCAAATCAATTAGGTACTCTTCACAGAATGCCTGTTGTTTTGCGGGCAGCGCCTTACCTGTCACCCTTGCCACCTTTATGCTCGATGTCAAAATCAGTAAAGGTTACAACTGCCTTTGGTGGTTCGTTTGGTGTGTAGGTAACATTGATCGACTCAACCCCTGCTAAAGGCACTCCATTAACCAATAGCTTTGTCTTGGCTGGGCCTCTGCTGCCCACCAACTTCACTCTTGAAGGTGGCAGCTCAAAGCATTGCTTACCTTCAATAAATACCTCTTTGTCTTTGCTCATTCAAACCTCACTTAATGAGATAAATTCTGTGTATTGTTTAACGCAATAAAGCGGCCTGTGCTGGGGCCGCTTTATTTGTTTATCTACTCATACTGGCAACGTGCCATGCAGACGAATACCTACAACTCGCGCATGGTTAGTTGGCAGCACAGTAGAGCCAAATTGGATTGATACACCTGGGGGCGCGTTGGGCATATTCTGGGATATGCCAATAAGGGTTGCCGGAGGTGCATCAATTACGTTTTCCATCTCCTGCCGCAATGCAGGCAATGGACTATATTGAATAACATCTTCATGCTTTAGCTGGTGATCCTCTATGACCTCAACGCCAGAGCATACTGATAGTGCCAGGACCAATGAAGCAGCGAGACCACCCATTAACAGTACCCGCATTAAAATCGCGCCTTAAACCATTTGCCTAGCCGCTTCACTACAGAGTCTTTCACGGCCTGCTCGATACTTTTACCAACCTGTGTGATCTTGCCCAAAGGGTCGTTGATAATGTCGATGGGCTTACCGTCAATTTTTCGCGATTCAGTATCAGCCGGTTTATCTTTCGACTTCCAGAATTTCAGCGCAGACTTCTCTATGTAGCCGTAAACGAATGACCAGAGTGTCCCGGGTTTGGGTGTCGGTGTTATGGACGTAAACAGGGAGGCAATGGGGACCAATAGAAAGGATATTAGTAGCGCCAATTGATACCCAGGCAAATCACCCTTGGCAGCCCATATCATGGCAGCCAGCTCAAACAAATTAATCCCGCTCTGCTCTACCCCAGATGAAAACCACCCGGCATGAACCGGAGGTGAGACACACGCAAACAGCAACGCAGTTGCCATGAATGTTAGAGCCCAGACAATACGCCCGGGCATCTCTTTAAATAATATGTCTTTCATCATTCCACCTCTGACAGTTTTTTGAATATATCGCGTAATACATCTGGGTCGCGATGGGGATAAAACGTAGTGTATTTTTGGACGCCGTTAATGGTTTCTCGTATCCAGATGGCCTGCTCATTCATAGGGCGCAAATCTAAATGCAACATAGGCCATTCGATGCCCTTGTATTCAGTATCAAGATAGATGCCTATGCCGCCAAAGCTTGTTCGTAATGCAGTCAAGAAGGCTTCCGCTATATGGCAATCTGGAAACACATCACCCGCATTAGCTAAACGATCCACGGCAGAGTGGCGGCTGGTGTAGCTTCCGGTTAGGCGTGCAAAGGCGTCAGGGTGTGGGCTTGGAAATACGGAGTGCCCCAGCTTTTCACGGAACGATTGAAGCTCAAGAATAAAGGCGCCATCGAGAAGAGTAAGATCTGTGTGTGAAAATTCCGACCTGCTGAAATTGGGAATGGTTTTCTTATCCCACAACAACTGACTGGCTGGGAGATCATTCATTGTTGCCGCCCCTCTTCTTTAGATAAAGCGCGATCAAATCAATAACGCGAACATTGAGAAATCCTGCGGCCCCTGCACCTGCCCCTGCTATCTCAACGCTGTACCCCATACCAACTAGGGCAAGGGCGGAGATATAACCGGCAAAGAAAGCCAAGGCCAGGTGAAGTGCAAAACTCCGCAATGACCAGATTCGCTTGCCGATCTGCATGGCATAAAAATAATCAAGGATGCCGCCTAATATCGAAATGAGACCCACAGGTAAGATGCTGGCAAAGTTACTAATTACATTTGATTCACCATTAGGCATTCGGGCGGGTCCGATTAACTGAATAGAAAGTGATGTTATAAGAATGATTCTGCTGGCGCGTCAAGAGGGTTTGATTGTTTCGGACACAAAAAAGCCCCAGCGTTTAACGGCCAGGGCTTTCGTTGTTTGTTAAGACTTTGCGAGTACCTAACAGGGTTAATATAAAGCGAAACCTTTCATTATTCTATCACCCAGATATTAATCTCTAATCGATTGGCATCAAGCACTGCCCTTAGCTGGTCCCGGTAACGCTTATCGCTGGGTTTCTTATAGATCAATGTGATACCAGGGGCCTTACCTGTCATGAGTGCGTAGTGCAGGCTTTGGCCAATGGCCTCTTTCCAGTTATGGGCCCACTCTATCTCTATGGCATGAGTATCGGTTAGGCAATCCACCCGAGTAAGGTCTTTAAGCTCCACCTCTTTCTTACCTGGGCACCACTGGGCTTGATGATCGGCTTCAGTCTTGGCATTGGCCGTAAGGGTCACCAGCATGGCAAGTGTCGCTATGGCTATTCTGATGCTCGTACCCTCCTTCTCAGTACAAAATACAGTCAATTTGGCATGCCAAATTATTCACTATTTACCTTAGGTTTAATAATGGATTGGTACTTAGCCATGGTCAAACCCAGGGCGTGTATTAATAAGGGCAGAGGATCAATTTCACTGACAGCCGTTATCAGCTCTATCAGGTCATTACCGGCTAATACCAGGGCTCCAACAGCAGGTATGGCAGTTCTCAAGGATAAAACGGGCATAATCATCACTCCAATAGGGTCGGTTTGTATTGAGGTGATATACCGTCACCGCTCAATACATCGAGCCTATTGGCTGGGGTTTGGTTTTTCGTCCGAAAATTCCCAGCTCACTTATATACCCACTCCCCTCCTTTCCCCTAAGTGCCTGGTGTGGTCAATGGCATCCAGTGGGTGACCGTATCAAAGTTAAAATGCTTGTATTTGGCATCATACATATACACACAATGCTTGATGTACTTCTCTGACTCGTTATAAGTCCAATACTGGCCGCTAGTCTCCGGCAAAGCATCCTTAACACTGGTCCACTTAGGGCCAACGTCATCCACACAATCGCCTATTAACCTGGCCACATCGTGCACTGTGTCGATGCAATCTATGTTTATATTCGCCTCAAGCACCCAAGCGTTAATTTCTGTCTCACCCATATTCCCTTAAGTCCCTTTTGCCTGGTGAATCAATAGAAGGCACTCACAGATAGCCCTTAATGGGTTCACGCTTCGCCCCTGGAAGTTGGTGGCCTTTCTTATGGCGTAGGCATTCCATTCATTCTCAGCATACGTGAACGGCGTTACCTGAATTCTATTCTCAACCATAAGAGGGCCAGTTAATGCCCAGTCTGTTAAGTATTGCTTTTGTTCGTGCTCGTCAATCTCAGGGCATTCCCGAGCACAATCACATACTGCACACTCACCCTTCCGGTTAAGTATCCCAGAGCCTATGGTGTCGTTCATATCCCGGTTAAGCTGTTCGTCTGTTAACTGGCTAATATCCATTATTCACTTACTCCGTTTTGCTGGGCTTTCTTTCTGTTATAGATGGCAACATCTTCGAGAATAATTGAATCGCCCTTGCTGGCCGATACAGCACAAGCCATGGCGCCCATAAAATAACCTTTGGCGTGACTGGCTTTAGGCGTTAAGCAGCTAAGTAAACAAAGCAAGTGCCAGCCAATCATGTTTAATCGTGCCTTGAAGCCCTGGGGCACCCGTATTGTTTTAGTAGCCATCTTTCCCCTACCTTAATTAATTGTTATTTCAGTGACCGAAAAATCACCTGGGTACTGCTTGTATGGTGCTGCATGCTCACTGCAATATTGAATTGACCTATGGGACAAATCATTCTTTTCTACGGTGTGCGTGGCTGCTTTATCGCACCCGCCACCATTATCAGTACTGTCACACCTCATGCTTATTGATTCCCCTATGCCGCTTGAAGCGCGTCTTTGAATGAATTTGGGTGCATTCTCATTACGTGGTCATACCCATCTTTGATAAAAAACACACTGGCCACTTCCTCATGAGTTGGAGCAACCACAGTAGCTTTGTAATCCTCACCCATGGCGTTATAGGTAAACTCTTGGCCTATCACTGGGGCTACGTTGTAGTAATTCTTAACATATTTGTACTGGGTATCTGGTGGCGTTTTACGCAAGGTAATCTTTGCGATTTCGTCAAACTTTGACTCTGATACCTGCCAAGCATCATTAATTTCGTCTATCGCCTTTTCTCGGGCGGCTTCCTTACTTCTCGCAGGGTAAACCATGGTGTAAACCTCACCATGCCAGTCCACCACCACATCAAAATATTTAACGTCCATATTAATTCCCTGTAGTTAATTTATGCGGCGTTAACGCTGCTGTTTAGGTTCATGCCATTGCTCTCAAACACTGCCTGGGCAAAGCCTCTTGGTGTAGCTGATCGAATGTTTTTGGTCTTCAAACTCTTGCCGCCTAGGCTCTTGTATTGAGCTGAAAAGCCGGGCACCAAATCCACTTTTTTAAACTCTGGCATTACAAAATCACCACCCGTCCAAAGGCATGTTTTCTTTGGGTAGGCATCCCGGGCTGCAATGTAATCCGGGTATGTTGGGTGCTTGTCATTCTCTGGCAAATAACCGCCATAGTCGGACGGGTTAAAGGTGTGGTTAGGTTTGCCGCAATACGATGAAAACGTGCTTACCGGATTCTCAATGAAGTAAGGGGCTCCGCTCCACTCGCCAAATTCTTTACTGGTGGCAAACAGGTCAAGGGATAAACTCAATGCCCGCGGGCCTTTGTTCAGGAAGTGCCTGGCGCCGCTTACCGCCACGTTAGTGCATTCAGGGAAGGCACCCACAAAGGCGATGCGGCCAACAATCTCGGCGGGTGGCAACCAGCCATGGCGCAAGTCTGCACCCACTTTAAAGAGCCCGGGGCGCTTCTTATCTTCGGTGATGCCCATGGGGTGCTGTAGGTCTACGATGTAGCAGGTATAGCCCGCTTCCAGCCATGGGCCTGCCATGATGCCGGTTAGATCAAATAGGAAAACTGCTACATCTTTATTCATTCTTTATTCCTTATCAGTTTCATCGTTAGGTAATGCGTACAAGTTTTGTAGCGTTTTTCTTAATCCGGTGTAATCCATATCAACGTATTCATATGGCTGCCCATCGTCTGTGTGGCGTAGCAAAGCACATAACAGCTCTTCGCTACCGCCACGCTTGGCAATTCTAGTGGCCAGAGTCCTACGGCCTGAGTGGGTGGTAAAACCCTTAATACCGGCTTCACGGCCCCACTT
>MAAA01014250.1_pt1 | contig 27882 bp, 20 predicted proteins | sample 1115971 | NCBI WGS metagenome assembly MAAA01 (sample SAMN04961123, study PRJNA320927) | seawater metagenome | isolation source: sample BD02T6 sea water enriched with oil for 6 days | place: USA:Gulf of Mexico | collected 2013-07-27 | reverse complement strand
TCCATTGCAGCCATCGATTATTGGTATCAAATTCCAGCCAAACTGGAAAAACAAGGAGCACAGGTTCATGTGGCTAAAATTAATGCCTTCGACAGTTCCGCCATGCGCGGTGAAAGCCTGATCGCGCAAATGGAAGAAATCGTCGCAGCATCGGGCGGCAGCGTGTCTAAATTTAATATAATGGGGCACAGCCAAGGAGGCATGACCGCCCGTTATGTATTAGCGGCGCGCCCTGATTTAGTGGCATCGGTTACCACTATGGCCACCCCGCATACCGGCTCCCCCATCGCCGACGTAGTCACCGACATTGCACCACCTTCCAGCATTCAAGGAGTGTTATTTGAAGTATTTGCCAATGCGGTGGGCGATCTGGTTAATTTGATGAGTGACAACAAAAAAGACAAATCTGATATTTATGCCATGTTAGGTGAATTTAATGCCGCAGGTGCTGCACAGTTTAATGCCACCTACCCCATTGGCCTACCCAGCACATCGTGCGGTACAGGTAGCGAGCAAGTAAATGTAGATGGCCACAACATCAAGCTGTATTCCTGGGGAGGTACCGGCCACTTAACCGGCGGCGTAGATATTTCGGACCCATTATTCGCCATTACTGGGTTAATTTTTGATGAAGAAAATGACGGCGTAACCGGAAAATGTGCAAATCACTTTGGCCGTGTTTTACGGGACGATTATTTCATGAATCATTTGGACATTAATAACCATGTATTGGGTTTAGTCTCTTTGTTTGAAACCAACCCTAAAACCGTCTTTAAAAATCATGCTCATCGCCTTAAAAAGGCGGGCCTTTAAACACTAAAGATTAAAGCTATCTTGCCCGCATCATTATTGATCTGATGCGGGTAAATTTAATGTTGATTCTCGGAAAATTTATGTTCAACAGAAAAATACTGATTGCCGCCATTATTGGCACCATGACTTGCGGATACTTAACCATCGCTCATAACAGCCCATCACTTGTCAGCAATAATGTGTCCGCACAGCAGGCCACTGCCATCAATGAACAAGTCTATTTACAAGCCAACAACCTTTTGCCTATACACACCCTACCTGCTTCATTGGCCGACCTCGACAGTGGCGTGGTACTGCAAATGGATAAGCATGGGAATCTCATTGTAAATTCCGACACCCTCGATCTATTTGAATTTTACCTATCAGCCATGGGGGAAGAGCCTCTGGAGAAAATATTACTACGCATTCGACACCACATAGAAAAACAACTGACTTTTGCAGCCAAGGACCGAGCGTTCTTATTATTGAAAAATTTTGTAGACTACAAAATTGAACTATCAACGGTTTCTAAAGATTTAAAAAAAATGACAAACCATGAACACTCTCAACTAGAATCTTTAAGGTTACAAAAGGCTCAAGTGGCCAACCTCAGAGCCCATTATTTTTCCCCCAGCACCTATCAAGCCTTTTTCCAGCAAGAAGAAACTTACGATAATTTCATACTGTCACAAATGGAGATTAAGCAAAACTCTCTGCTGGACGCCACACAAAAAAAGCAACAATTAGACGCACTGATTGATGACCTCCCCCAGGAAATAAAACAAACAAGAGAAACTGTAAGCCGCCATGCAGAACTTTATCAGGCTGCTCAGACTTTACATGAGAAAGGCGCCAGTAAAGAAGATGTATTCCAATTAAGAGCGTCTTCTTTAGGAGCTGATGCCGCTATGGCTTTGGCTGAATTGGATGATAGACGCAATCACTGGCGACAAAGGTTAAACCACTACGCCCAACAAAGAGATGCCATCTTAAGTTCTGGGTTAGATGGCAACGACCGGGAAATGGCCATAGAGAACCTAATACAGCAGAACTTCTCACAACCGGAAAGTATCAGGGTTAAGGCTCTCGACCATACCCTTTAGGCAGCGGCACAAATTAAAGCAGCCCATAATATTTTGGCAGGCTGCTTACGCCCCCACCTTAGGCCTAGATCTACCCAACAAACAGCACTGGACAAGACCCACCCAATGGTTGCAAAATCCTGATCTACACGGATTAAAAGAGGGAAAGAGATGGATTTTGAGCAAGCTCAACAGTATTTAAGCCAAAAACCCGAAGCTGAGCTGTGTTACCCGTTTGACCCGGATGTAATGGTCTTCAAGGTGATGAATAAGATGTTTGCGCTTATTTCCCCAAGCGGTGGCAAGAACCCCAACCAACAAGCCCAAATGAACCTAAAATGCGACCCGGATCAAGCCATTGAGCTGAGGGACATTTTTGAGTCAGTCGTACCAGGTTGGCACATGAACAAAAGACACTGGAATACTATCTATTTAGACAACTCCATCCCCGACTCTGAAGTAGAGCGCATGATGGATCATTCTTATTCATTAGTAGTAAAGGGACTAAGGAAGGCTGAATTAAGCCAACTATTACTGCATTATCCGGAAAAACTACTTTTCCGAGAGTAACAATAAAAAAGACCAGGCTTAACTCCTAACTCAATTAACTAGCTCAACGCACTGGTACTTCGAGGACAAACAGCCTCAACTTCATTTAAAGAACTATACGAACCAATACTGGACAAGAAACTTCTTGATGTCAGAGCACACATGAATTTATTTTTTGTCGCGGGCGTGGGTAGAGCCAAACTACGCCCCCCCTTCTTCTAACTCAATCACTCCTACTATCGCTAACCCTGCCAAACCGACAACAGCAAACTAGTCCGATAGGATGAGTTTTAATGGGAAAGCATTATCTCCACTTCACAGTTTTGCGATTGCTGTTAAGCTACGGTGAAAAAATATGGACATTTTTTAAAAATGCACTACGGCCTCGTGTTATGTGTATAAAGGGCTTTTCTGTGCATCAAGATCCAACATTTTCAAAGAAATTTAAGCTGGTATTCAGTCTTACATTACTACTTAAAATTGTATTATTAATTTTATTTTCTTCCGGCTATCAAGAACAATTATTCATCCCTTTTGTGCTCAACTTTATTGAGCACGGCGGAAACCCGTGGGAATTCCACCAAACCTCTTACGAGACATTCCCCTACCCACCACTCATGCTTTACATACTGTCGGTTTTTTTATATCCGCTACAAGTATTGCCGGCCAACAGTGTACTAGAAGGCATATTGTATGGCCTTCCATTATTAATATCTGACCTAGTAATAACAGGTATTTTAATAAAACTATTTATATGGCACAAAAAAGAAATCTACATTTTCTATTTTGCCTCACCTATTATTCTATTTTCTACTTACATGCATGGACAGCTAGATATCCTACCTACTGCCATATTATTTTCATCTGCCTACCTACTAGCCAAACGCTACTACCTTTACTCAGCAATTTTAGCGGGCGCTGCTATATCTACAAAATTCCATACGGTGGCTGCCTTACCACTATTTGCAATCTATTTACTTAATCAGGGTAAATTTAGAGAAACGGCCTACATGGTACTAATCCCTCTGGCATTCTATACAGGGCTATCACTCCCTTACCTTTCAAGTGGTGACGGTTACGAAGAACTTGTCATGCAAAACCATAAGCAAAATATGATATTCGATTCATTTTTTGCCATTGGCACTGTTAAAGTGTATTTGCCGCTCTTGGCTGCAGCCATTATCTACCTACGATTTGCCGCGTACCGAAAAATTAACGCGGACTTATTGTTTGCCTGTATAGGTGCACTGTTCTCCATATTCCTACTGTTAATAGAGCCGTCTCCAGCCTGGTATGTATGGGTTGCTCCATTCTTTACCATCTTTTATATTCGGTACTTTGATGGGCTGCAGCACTACATACTGAATATGTCCTTAGTTGGCCTATACATTCTATATTATCTATTCTTCCACCATTATGACCATTCAAAACTGCTATTTTTGGGGCAAGAAATATCATGGAGCATTAACATTAATGACCTCCCCATTGGGAATATTATTTTTACGGCACTGCAAGCTGTATTGCTTACGATTATTTATCAGTTTTATAAAAATGGCATAGGCAGTAATAGTACCTATACAATGGAACAGTCGTTCATCATTGGTATTGGAGGGGATAGTGGTGCTGGAAAAAGTACATTAATCGGCTATCTTCGCTCCACCTTTAACCAAGAACTTTTAGAGCTAGAAGGAGACAGCGATCATAAGTGGGAGCGTGGCCATGACAACTGGCAAGCCTATACACATTTGGACCCTAAGGCCAATCTACTGCATCGCCAAGCTGAGCAGGTAGGTCAATTGAAAAACAGGAAAACCATAAAGCGTTCCGACTATGATCACAGTACAGGAAAATTCACTGAAGCGGACACCATCAAACCAAAGGATTTCATTGTATTAGCAGGATTACATCCATTCTATTTACCTAAAATGCGTAAAGTTATTGACCTTAAAATATTTTTGGATCTTGATGAACGCTTACGTACCAGCTGGAAAATTGAAAGGGATAAAAAACACAGAGGCTACACAGAAGAACAAGTACTCTCATCTTTAACGGCAAGGCAAGAAGACTCCGATCGCTATATTCAGCCTCAGAAGCAATTCAGTGACCTGGTTATCTCACTATTTCCAACTCAAGTAGAAAAATTTGAAGGACATCACTACAACGGCGATTTAGGTCTAGAGATTGCAATGAATGCAAGCATCCCACTAAACGATATTATTTTGTCCTTCCAGGATCATAACTGCCAAATACACTGGGATTACTCGGTGGATTTAAAAACCCAGTACATCCGTTTTGGCAGCGAGCCACTCAATCTTGATATTAACTGGTACGTAAATAACTACATCACTAATTCATCTGAATTAATAGACACCCCTAAATGGCAACCGGGATATGCAGGCATCATTCAATTTCTGACGTTGCTCGCCATCAGTGAAATAATGCAAGATAGAGCACATTAAAAATGTATAAAGGCATCTTACTAGACATTGACAACACACTTTACGATTACGAACCCTTGCATCAGCTCGCCCAAAAGGCATTGTTTGAATTTATAAATTCCAAACATAACATCGAGCTAAATGTAATTTCCACTGCCTATAGGAAAGCGAAATTACAGGTAAAGCAAAACAATCCCGCATCAGCAGCGTCACACAATCGCCTGCTGTACGTTCAAAACCTTTGTGAATTATTAGCTATCAACGCCTTTACAAATAGCATTAGATTTTATGACGTTTATTGGAATTCATTCCTTGAGAACCTTACACTTTCCTGCGGCGCGAAAAAGTTTCTATCTTGCTATGGCCACCTTCCCATTTGCTTAGTTACCGATTTGACTGCCCACATCCAGCACAGAAAAGTGGCAAAATTGGAATTAGGTAACTGGGCCGACAGCATAGTTACCAGTGAAGAAGCCGGCTGTGAAAAGCCACACCCGTTTATGTTTAAACTGGCCCTTGAAAAACTAAATCTTAAGGCCGACGAGGTCTGCATGATTGGGGACAGCTTTAAGAAGGATATTGAAGGCGCAACACGCCTTGGTATTAAAAGTTTCTGGCTCACCAACGGCGTCACCCCCATAGAACGGAACAATATCACTTGTATTTCTGACTTAGGAGAAATTAAATGGTAAGTCACCAGCAAGCCCTACAACACATGTCCTTTTTTGCTGGTAACCGATTTGACCTGGTTCAAGCGGGTGGCGGGAATACATCTGTAAAGCTAGATAATCACCGTATGCTAGTTAAAGCTTCTGGCATCAACCTTACGGAAGTCACACAGGGTGAAGGCTATGTGGCAGTCGACTATATCGTTATTCGTACTTTTCTGTCCGGATTCAGCCTTAATAAGCTTGATAAAAAGCAAAGGGAGGTGGTAGCAAACGAATCTATGCAAAGCAGTAAGCTATCAACAAGCGGAAAACCCTCCATTGAAACATTTTTACATGCCATGTTAAGCACTTACACATTGCATACTCACCCGGTAGCCATAAACGTACTAGCCTCACAAGAAAACTGGAAAGAAGCCTTGTATGAAATTTGGCCTGACGCTATTTTTGTGCCCTACCAAACCCCTGGTATTGACCTCGCTATGGCCATGTCAGATGAATTGAATGCGTACGTAGTCATCCATGGGCATTTTCCTAAAGTAGTATTCCTACAAAATCATGGATTAATTGTTTCAAGTGACAATGCTAATGAAGTGGTTAACTTAACTGACCAAGTTTCGCAGTTAGTCGCACAGCACCTTAAACTAGACCTTAAGCGCTACCAAAATATTACGGATCTGCAAAACTTATTATCGCTGGGGTATCCTCAGCCCCCTTGTGTCATATGCAGTGATGACTCTGTTATTAATTCACTACTAATGAAAGAAAACATAGAAATCCCTATTTGGCCATTTTGCCCAGACACACTCATTTATTGCGGTATTCGCCCCGTATTTCTTGAGTCGATCAAAGATTCAGCTGGCATCAAAAGATATATTGACCTTTATAAAGAATATCCAAAGGTACTTGTCGTCAAGCAGCAGGTTTATTTTTGTGCCAATTCAATTAAGAAAGCCAAAGAGGCCGAAGAACTTTTAAAGTTTCACCTGCTGGTGGTCAGTCAAAAACCAGATGGCATCGAAAGACTTGATCTAGAAGAAGTAGGCTACCTATCTAACTGGGAAGCTGAAAAGTTTCGCCAAGGAGTATGACAATGCACATAATCATCCCCATGTCTGGTGTTGGGCAACGCTTCATAGATGCTGGCTTTAAAGAGCCAAAACCATTGATAGTGATCGATGGCAAACCCATAATTCAGCACGTAGTTGAATTATTTCCTGGAGAAAGCAAGTTCACCTTTATTTGCAATCAAACACATTTAGACACCACCAATATGCGCAGTGTATTGCAAGGCATAGCCCCCCAAGCAAATATCGTTTGTATTGCAAATCACAAAAAAGGACCCGTTTTTGCCGTCAGTAAAATTTTTGATCTTATTGACGATGACGAAGAGGCAATCATAAATTATTGTGATTTTGGTACCTATTGGGACTATCAGGAGTTTTTATCCCATACACGGGAACGCAAAGCGGATGGTGCAATCCCTGCCTACAAACGTTTTCACCCGCATATGCTGGGAAGCACCAACTATGCTTTCATGCGTGACGATAAACAGTGGATGCTGGAAATAAAAGAAAAAGAACCCTTTACTGAAAATCGTATGAACGAATACGCATCAAATGGGACCTACTACTTTAAGAAAGGCATTTATCTAAAGAAATACTTCCCCTTACTCATGGAAAAAGACATTAATCTAAATGGTGAGTATTACGTTAGCCTGATCTACAACTTATTGGTGCAGGATAATTTAAAGGTATCCATTTTTGATATCGAGCATATGTTGCAATGGGGAACACCTCAAGATGTAGCAGAATACAACACATGGAGTGACTATTTTTCTCGGGTTCTTCAATCTCAGCCACAATGGCAAGCTGAAAAACACAGCACAACCCTAATACCATTGGCCGGCCATGGCAGTCGTTTTGTAAAAGATGGGTACATGGACCCCAAACCACTGTTGGACGTCAGTGGAAAAGCCATGATTTTACAGGCTAACAACCAATTACCACTAAGTGACAACAATGCTTACGTATGTTTGCAAGACCATGTAGATCGCTATAGCGTAGATAAAGCAATAAAAGAAGTTCAGCCAAATTCTTATATTAAAGTTATTAATCAAGTAACTGAAGGTCAAGCCATTACTTGTGAACTGGGCTTGGACAATATCGAAGATGACCACCCCCTGCTCATTGCAGCCTGTGACAATGGCATGCTGTGGAATCACGACCAGTACCAAGCGCTAATTGGTAACCCAGAAATTGATGCCATTATTTGGACATTTAAGGGGCACCCTGGCGCTCGCGAGAACCCACAGATGTATGGATGGGTCAATACAACCCAAGGTGACAATGTACTTAAAGCCACTGGGGTTAGCGTAAAAAGGGCCATTTCAGATACTCCTGAACATGATCACGCCATTGTTGGTACTTTCTATTTTCGCAAAACAAAATTATTTAGAGCAGCGCTGCAAAAACTCAAACAGAGAAACATCAGGGTAAACGGTGAATATTATGTAGATAGCCTAATGGGTATTCTCATCGAACTGGATTTCAAAGTGGCAGTATTTGAGGTAGATGCTTATATCGGCTGGGGAACTCCCAATGACTACGAAACATTTAAGTACTGGCAAAGTTACTTCCATAAAACAACCAGCCACCCCTATAGAATTGAACAAGACCCCACGGTAAACCCAGACAAGTACACAAAACTGAGTGCTTCTTTTAATCAATTCCAGCAGGAATATAGTTAATGTCTAGCGCCCCCCGTTCATTAAGGCTAGAGCTTCTGCGATTTATTGCCACAGGCTTATTAGCCGTCGGCACAGATTTCAGCAGTTACTGGTTATTAAGCGATGTGTTAGCGCCCAACATCGCCAAGGGTCTTAGCTTTATTTTAGGCTCCATAGTGGCGTTCATCATGAACAAACTATGGACATTTGACAGTAGTGCTCGGCTGGACAATGCCGCTTTTCTGTTTGCCAGCCTGTATGGCATGACATTTGTTGCCAATATTTTCGTAAACCACTTGATATTAACTCTTGGTTCAGAAATGAAATTATTAGCATTTTTGTTGGCCACTACAACCAGTACGGTTCTTAATTTTTTAGGCATGAAATTCTGGGTCTTCCGGCAAAACCCTTATAGTTGAAACAGGACGTTTACACATATGTGGCCAACTACACTTACCAACCAAAATAAATTATTGGGCCTCGCCTCATTCTGGTTAATGCTGCTATTTATGGGCCTATTTTACCAGGAACCGTGGCAATACCCAGTGGTAGATAGCTTTCCATTAATGGAGCGCCTCATGGATCCACTATTTCTACCTAATGATTTCTACACCAATACGTTCAGCGATTTCTCACCCCGTTTGGCGCTTGCCCAGGTTGTGGTATTCATTAGTGAGACTTTAGATATTCACTACACTCACGTCGTGGCCTATTGCAATGTCCTGCGAATCTGGCTTTATGGTATTGGTTTGTATTTGCTATTTTTACAGCTAAGCAATGCCAAGGTGGCACTGGTGGCCTTTACTTTCTCGGCACTCTCCTTTCTATCCATGCCTTTCCTGCCAGCATGGTGGCCGGTAACCTTCGATTTAACCGCCTCCAACGTTGCTTTAGTATTTGCCATGTTTGCCTGGGTTATGACCCTGAAAGGCCGGATTAGTAGCTGTCTTATTCTACTGTCATTTAGCGTCTACATTCATCCTCTGGTTGGTGTGCAAAGTTTAATTATCGCCGTACTGATTTATATCCCTTATTTTGGATTTTTCAATTTTTTACATTTATTTAAACAGCCAAGCGTCTACTTGAGCGGCGCCCTCTTTAGCGGAATTTTTTTATTCATCTATTCATCTTTTAATCAAGTATTAAGTGACGACCGTTTTATTGAAATTAATGGCATCTATCGCCATGGCCATCACTTCATCTTTAGTCATATGGATGTAGAGAAATGGGTTTCCACCATAATAATGGTGGTTTCATGTATCGTTATCATAAATAAAATTAGGCCCAGTATAAAACTCACCCATACCACCAATGCAGTCATAATATACTCAAGCTTAATGACGTTATTAGGCTATATATTTGTAGAGCTAATACCTACACGTACTATGGTGTCATTCATCCCCATGCGAGCCTTCTCAATATTGGTACCCATTGTAGTACTATCACTAGCTTTATTAGCCATTCACAAATTTAAAAATAAGGACTTCGTAAGCTTCTTCATATTGTTTTTACCTTTTTTACCCTATCAAAAGTTAGGTATTACCTGGTATCTATTGCCCAATCATCACGAATTGGTCTTACCTATTATTTTAACTCTAATTACCTTGGCAATTGCCACGCTCACTGAATACAAACCCAATATTTTTAAGTGTATCAATCAAGTTTTATCCCGGAGGATTAATCAACCCAGCATAGGCATGGCCATATTACCCATTGCATTGTTTTCAGTAACTTTATCAATTATAAAAGTCGATTTTAATATTCCCACTATCAATAACAATGCTGAAATCTATCGCTGGGTTTATGACAACACTAAAAATTCTGATGTAATAGTCACCGAACTCAATGCCGCCAACAATCAAAAACTAAGATTACTGGCTCGTCGGGCAGTAGTAGTCAGTAAAGACTTCCCCTTTAATGAAAAATTCTATGAGCAGTGGTATGAACGCTACAGCCGCTTATATATCAAACGAGACGACGCCCGTGGCAATATTGATTCATTAAGCCAGCAACAACTTAACAGCCTGTTAGACGAATATAACGCAACGATACTAATACGCACTAAAGCCTTTAAATCAGATACTCACTTTAACTTAATTGGCCAGTCAGAAGGAGAAACTGGTATGAGTTACATCTATCGAAATAAGCTATTGGGGGCTCTATGACCACAAAACTTTCCATCATCGTTCCTTGCTATAATGAAGAAAAAAATATACCAGGACTTCTAAACGCTTTTGATAGGGTCATTAACCGCTGCGATATAGAGCTAGTGTTAGTTAATAATGGCTCCACCGATGGCAGCGAACAGATACTCAACCAACTTAGCCAAAATTATGAATTTGCACGCGTCCACCATGTGAAGAAAAACCAAGGGTATGGTTTTGGTATTATGTCTGGCTTACGAATAGCAAAAGGAGACTTCATGGGCTGGACCCATGCTGACCTACAAACCGACCCGAAAGATATTTTCAAAGCATTAGATATAATAGAGAAAAAATATGACGATAAAAACTTATATGTCAAAGGAGACCGTAAGGGCAGACCCATTTTTGACCAATTTTTTACTTCCGGAATGAGCCTATTTGAAAGCCTTTATATGGGTAAAAATTTGTGGGACATAAATGCCCAGCCAAATATCTTTCATCGTTCATTCTATGATATATGGCAAGCCGATGCACCTAATGACTTTTCATTAGATCTTTATGTACTATACATGGCTAAGCACTTAGATCTTACGGTGGAACGATTCCATGTCACCTTCCCTGAGCGCCAACACGGTGTGTCCAGCTGGAATAATGGGCTATCCGATAAGTGGAAATTTATTAAACGCACCTTAGAATTTTCTGTAGAACTAAAAAAGGATTTAAAGCGTGACCCATTATATCGCCCATAGGATCAACACTCTTGCTGAATTAAAAAACCTGCCCATAAAGTATGGCGTAGAACTAGACTTGAGAGATTTCGGTGATCGCCTTATCTTACAGCACGACCCCTTTCTAGATGGTGAAGACTTTGAAGAGTATCTAACGCAATACTGCCACGGCACAATGATTCTAAACATTAAAAGTGAACGTATCGAACATAAGGTATTAGAATTATTAAATCGTTTCGAAATTGATGATTACTTCTTTTTGGACAGCTCATTCCCTATGATTCACCATCTAAGCAACCAAGGTGAAAGAAAATGCGCTGTACGATTTTCTGAATTCGAAGGGCTCGATACTGTAATGGCAATGGGTGGCAAAATTGACTGGGTATGGGTGGATTGCTTTAGCAAGTTACCTATTGATTTGAATTCTTATAACCAACTTAAACAGGCTGGTTTTAAACTGTGTTTAGTGTCACCGGAACTTCAGAGCAGGCAACAAGACATCGATAACTATCGAAACTGGCTGGCTAAGCAAGGAATCGTATTTGATGCCATTTGCACTAAATACCATAACATCGATCAATGGTCGCTATAGCGATGGTAAATCACTGATTTCGTGAAAACTACTGCAATTAAACAACTGATTTCAATCAAAACAATAAAGATGTAGTCGCTCCACCAATAAGGACGTTAAATGAAAAATATATCCATACCTTTAATAGGGGTTCTACTATTTTTTACTCTCACAGCTATTTGTATTAGCTTACTTAACATTCAAGCATTAGATAATTGGTTAGAGCTATTTACAGTCAAGTTCGAAAATGCTCTAAATTTAATGTGGGAGCAATTGGTTGATGTAGACAAACTTAAGTATGTTCTAATTTTGTCTGCATGCTTTATTATTGACTTAGTGTTTATTGGGTTTAATCAGAGCGCCATATCAAACATTCTAAAGCCTGATCAGTCCACCAAAAGCGATATTTATATATTCTTAATAGGCCTAGTAGGGCTAAGACATTATTTCGTCATGTTTTCATTTCTGCTGGTTGGTTACTTTTCTTCAATTTGGGTTGAAACAAACCTAGCCTTTAACTGGCTCCATAGTATTGACTCTCCAATTCTGCAACTTTTCATATATATGATAGTTTACGACTTTTTGGATTATTGGATTCATAGGTCGGCTCATAGGATTTCTTGGTGGTGGGAGTTACATCGTTTCCACCATTCAGCCACCAAATTTAACATTATAACCGTTGCCAGATCACATCCCCTAGACTTGGCATTTGCTGACTTCATCACCATAATCCCCATGGCTTTAATTGGGGTTCCCATTGAGCAATTATTGGTTATTTCTATATTGCGCTCCATGCTTGGTAAACTTCAGCATTCAATGATCGATTGGGATTTTGGAATAATAGGCAAATATATTCTGATGTCACCTGTTGCCCATAGAATCCATCACTCACCTTACCCAGAGCATTGGGACAAACACTATGGCCATACATTTATTTTTTGGGATCACATATTCGGTACCTATTATAGTGGCAATTTTGTCAATGAACGAGTTGGCTTGTCCAATACAACTGACAACCAGAAAGGGCTAATTTACGACGTATGCATGGGCCAGATAAATTTCTTTAAAGCATTATTTCTTAGAAAATGGTCATTCAACGAGGGTGTTATCAGTAAGGCTGAAATAGAACACTACAAGACTGAAAACCCACAGGAAAAAGTCTCTCTCACTAAATAGAGAGAACCTCAGGAATAATTATGAAACCCATATTGCCACCCTTAGTTATCTTAAGCGTTTTTTTATTTGGCTGTGATGAGTCAGCTACATCCATATCCGTAGTCGGTACAGCCGGTAGCGCAGCGCAGCAAACACCTGTATTGCGTGATACGCAGGGAAATCTATATGGGTACTATGAATATTTACCTGCTGATTTTGACCCTCAACGTAAACACGCTTATCCAATTATTTTCTATTGGAATGGTCAAAACGCCCTAAGCGGTAACGGCCGGAAGGACATTGGAAAACTGCTTAATCAGGGTTTACCTCAATATATTAGTGAAGGTCAGCATTACCCAGCAATAATAATTTCGGGTATGTTACCAGACTGGAAAGAAAGCAAAATTGACCCTTTTGTTGAATATATACTAACTCGATACAAAGCCCACATAGATCCTTCACGAATATATATGTCAGGGTTTAGTGCGGGTGGTGGTGTGACCATTCGATACATTGCCAAACACCCTGAACATATTGCTGCTTATGTTGCCATTGCACCTGCTGCTATTCCCCCACAGGATAACCAACCCACTTCGGAGATGGCTCAAGTACCCAGCTGGTTCATACACAATAGTGGCGACATGACAGTGGAAATATGGCGAAGTAACATGTGGAACAGAGCCCTTAGAAAAATTGGAGGCGATCACAGAATCACCCGCCCCGACCAGGAATCCCATTATGCATGGAAAGAAGCCTATTCATCCCACCTTGGGGAAGGTCGAATGAACCCTCCAACAAGCCAAGAGCGAATCTATTTTTTAGATGCAATGCGCAGCACCCTTATGACCCTTGGGATTATCCTACATAGCGCCAATGTCTTTAGTGAAAGTCAGTGGGCCATACAAAACATGCAAACGTCTGCATTTTTTTCGTCACTTGTATCATTTATACACCTATTTCGCATGCCAGCGTTTTTTATCGTATCCGGTTTTTTTTGCCATATGACTTTAAAGCGATATGGGCATAGGCTATTCATAAACATTAGACTCCCTAGAATTCTAATACCCCTCGCAATTACCGCCATCAGTTTAAACTCCATCCAAAACTGGTTGCTAATGGGATACCAGGGCACTGCATTAAACCTGTTGTCGATTGACTACTGGCTTCAAGGAGGCTGGGTCTCTCACTTATGGTTTTTAAATTGTCTCGTTTACTATTTCCTAGTAGCCTCCATCTTATATGCCTATACCCCTAATTTCATAGCTAAAATGGGGCGCTTTGCATTCACAATAATAAATCGAAGTAAGGGGCTGTACTTACTTGCATTCCCTTTACTGTCTTTACTTCTATTAAAAATAAGCTACTTAGTTCCCGAACCCCCTAATAATATCTACAACCTGTCCATTTCTGAATCCATTAGATATTCACTTTTCTTTGTGTTTGGTGCACTCATTGGGTACAGACGTGAGTTATTGTGGAATTTAATGCGACCTAACACAGTTATGATATGCGGCGCGCTATTATTAGCTTCTTCTCTGTACATGACTACCGAACCAGGCTCAACAGCCTATCTATACAGAGTTTACATTAATGCTCTGCTTCCATGGCTAATGTGTTTCCTATGCTTTTTTTTCTTTTACAAGTATTTCAATTCGGAGTCCGTATTTTTCACTTACTTATCAGAGGCTTCGTACACCATATATCTATTTCACCATCTATTTGTGATCTTTTACGGAATAATACTGATCAATACCGATCTTAATGTATTCCTTAAATTCATTATATTGATCACAGCCACATTCACTACTACCGCCCTCATTCATCAATACCTAATACTAAAATCCCCTGTATTGCGCTACCTTTACAATGGCAAAAGAACTTAATAGCACTTATGCATACTATGAAGAAGTTACCTATAAGGGGCAGCTCAGTTTAATTTTTTCGATCCAAAGAAGGTAAATACATCTATCTTACTTTTGATGTAAATACGCACAAAGCACGCTAGAACCATTGAATTTCTAGATATATACAATGTAGTAGCAAGGTTTTTTATGATTAGAAAATAAATATAGCAGTATCCGAGTATATCCAAACCAAGTCATACTTACGGACATACGCTAGGCCACAATTCCTACAATCACTATCACGCCAGTAAAAATAGGCCGAAGAAAGCGGCTTATAAATTAGATCACACAAAGAATTGGACTATATTTATGGCCAATACAGTCCACCCTTTAGTTCCTTCACCTTGAGTACCCCTTTAGCCATAACAACAAACGCAAGAAGGTAATAGCATAATCAAGAGACTGAATTTTCCCAACAAAAACCGTAACAAGCGGTAATACTATTTAACTGCATGGTGATTAATCAGACACCCTTGCTACTAAGGACCTAGTTTTTTACCAGCTACAATTCGACTAAGCTAGAATGCCAAACTTTAAATTAAAAAAGATTAAGGGAGCCATGCGGAAGCATGGCTTTTACACAGCAAACATGATTGAATTCACCTCATTAAAAAGGATTATTAGAGATCGCGACGGACCGCAGTTTCCTTCTAAAGAATCACAGCTTTAGGCCGTTATTCTTTCGAGCCCCCACTGCATTATTCGTCACCAGCTCCTATTTATTTTAGTACCCGATACCATTTACTTTGAAATGGTATTTAAAACCACATTTAGTTGGATCTTACGATGAAATATCTATACCACCACCGCACTCAGGGGCTGAATGTCGAAGGTGTACACATTCGTAGTATTTGCAATGCACTTGTCAAACTGGGTAACTCCGTCAGGTTGGTTTCGGTAACCTCAAGCGATGATATTTTTAAATACGCGCCCAAGCAAAATAACAAACATAATCCAAATAACAAACCAGGCATTCTAAAATCTATCGCCAAAAAATTACCCGAGCCAATTTTTGAATTACTGGAGCTAGGCTATAATATTTATGCCTTCTTTCGTTTATGGAAGATAATTCATACTGACCGCCCCACACGTATTTACGAACGCTATTCACTATTTCTATTTTCGACCCTGTTACTAGGAAAATTATATGGTATTCCTGTCATTTATGAAATTAATGATTCAGCTCAGTTAGTACGATTGCGCCCACTTTTTTTTAAACGCTTCGCCGCTTGGGTTGAATACAATACTTTTAAACATGCTCAGGGGCTTGTGTTTGTTTCACAAAGACTGCGTGAAATAATTTTAGGCGCTTACTCCAACATCGATACGGCTAATATAGTTTCACCAAATGCCTCCGATAAAAATATTTTCTTTTTTGACGAAGCTAAAAAACAAGCATCAAAAGAAGCCCTATCTCTTGAGGGTAAAACTGTATGTGGCTTCATAGGGTGTTTTGCCTTTTGGCATGGCGTGCATCACTTCATGCAAAAGATGGCTCCTAAGCTCAAGGCAAACCCCAACCTAGTGCTGTTATTAATAGGTGATGGTGAAACATTACCTGAAGTTAAAAATATCGTGGAGCAGCATAAGCTTCAGGAGCAGGTTATTCTCACTGGCAATATCCCCCATGGAGATATCATCCAGTATGTTCGCGCCATGGACTTTTCTGTATTACCCAGCTCCAATGAGTATGGCTCTCCAATGAAAATGTTTGAACTAATGGGTACTGGTGTGCCTTTGGTGGCCGCTGACTACCCTCCTGTTGTAGAGATAATGGAAGATGGCAAGGATGGGTGGTTATTCCCTCAAGGGGACTTTGATTCTTGCATTGATCTTCTAATTGACATACATGCTCACCCTGAAAAGATATTCCAAGCCGCCTTACATGCCCAAGAGAAAGTACACAAGCACCATCAATGGTCAAATAATGCCGCCGACTTAGACGCCCTATTTAACCTGTCTAAAGCTACTGCATAGGATACATGATGAAATTTAGAGTACTCCATGTAGTATTATCAATGGAAACTGGTGGTTTAGAAAATGGCATCGTCAATTTGATTAACAACGCTGACAACAGTCGTTTTATAGTAGACGTGCTGTGTCTTCGAGAGAAAGGTACATTAGCTGGTCGCATTACCAATGAAAATAGCCAGGTTTTTTTTGACGGTAATCGAAACCAAAGCCTGGTAACTGCTACCAAGAAGATTTATAAATCCTGCAAAGAAGGCCACTACCATATAGTACACAGCCACGGCTTTACAACCATGTTGGCAAGCTACCTGGCAACCAGGCTAACAAGAACCGCGGTATTAATAAATGGTGAACATGGCACTCTTTATTACTCTTCAATGAAGCAACGACTTTTACAAAGATGGTTATTTCGATCCATGGACGTCAATTTAACAGTAAGTAGCGAGCTAAAAGAAAAAATACAGAAAGAATTTAGCCTGTCTTTTGATAACTTTAAACCCATCATAAACGGCGTGGACAGTGACAAATTCAACCATCAAATAGATAGTTCACTCCAACGTGAGCTTAGTATACCGGACCAACACATAGTTATTGGCTCTGTAGGAAGGCTTGTGAGCGTAAAGAACTACCCAAGCCTTATTAAAGGATTTTCACTGGTTCAAAAGGTTAATCCTAACACTCATCTTGTATTGGCAGGTGATGGGCCTGAGAGAGCTGAATTGGAATCACAAGCCGATAAACTCAAGCTTGCCAACAACGTGCATTTTCTTGGAAGAAGAGACGACATTCCCAATCTAATGAACGGTTTCGATTTGTTTGTCCTACCTAGTTTTAGTGAAGGGTTGTCAAATACATTGTTAGAGGCTATGTCTTGTGGCATTCCAGTAATTGCTAGTAATGTAGGTGGCAACCCTGAGATTGTTAAACCTAATGTAAGTGGCTTTCTATACCCATCAGATGACGCTAATGCGCTAGCCAATATCTTGAACTCTCTATGTAAAGCACCCAATGATATTAATAAGCTATCTATGCTTGCCAGAGAGCACATAGTTAATCATTACTCACTAAAGGCCATGATTGGTAATTATGAAGATGTATATAAACATCAATTAACCAGTAAAAGTGTGACATCAATGTTTACGCAAACGCTTGGGTGACTCAATATGGCGTTTGCACTTAGCTATTACATTTTTAGTTTTGCCATTGGACTGATTAGTCCCTTCTGGGGTTTGGTCGGGTTTACCTGTAGCTTATTACTTCGCTTTCAAGATCACTACCCACAAATCACTGCAATTAAACCTTTTACTCTTTTGCTTTTCGGCATGCTACTCAGCTGCATTATCAATAAGGCGAAACTTTCCACACTAAAGTGGAAACAAGATAAGTTAATTTTGTATCTATTAGCTCTGTCAGTGGTGGGGTTATTAATAATGGCCCCTGGAAGTTTGATTAGCGAAACCTATGTATATTTATGCTCCATATCCCTTTATTACTTTGCTAGCAGGATTTTACAGACCCCAACTCAATTCATCATTTTATTTTTTTGTATGGGATTAAGTGTAGCGTATCTAGGGTACCTAGCGATTGAAGATATTAAGGTATTTGGCCTGCAAAGCCAGTACATAGACCCAAGATCTAATCGTTGGCAAGGTATTGGCTATTACGAAAATTCCAACGAGTTTGGCCAATTGATGATTACCACCATCCCTTTTCTATTAGCATGCATCCTAATTAGAAAAAGTATTATTTTATCTGCTGCATCCATTGCCCTCATGGGAATATTGCTATTTGTCATGGTTAAATGTGAATCAAGAACCGTCATGGTGACGCTGGCAATGATGTTTGTAGGTACATTTATGCTAAGAGGAAAAGGCAATATAGCCAAAAAAGCCATAATTGGCGGAAGTATGTCAATGATCATGCTTACCGTTTTGACATTCATGCCGGGGCCTATTCAAGAGAGAATGGGCACCGTATTAGATGCTGGGAATGATGAGTCATTTCAAGGCAGAACACGAGCTTGGGGGTATGGCTTTGATATGGTGTCCTGGTACCCCTTCACCGGTGTAGGAAAAGGACAGTGGCTTGAATATCATGGCCTAGCTTCACACAACTCCTATATTCAAGTGATGGCCGAAACAGGCCTATTTGGAATATTTCTATATTTATGGACAATTTGGTTATGCCTAACTCAATTTAAACCCATAATGCTGAATAAGAACCCTAACGCGCCACCTGAAGAACATGATTACTCGGGCAATGAAAAAAACCTTCTTTCAACACCAGAGCTTTCAATTGAGCCATCCTTTTTAGAAGACAGTTCAGGCAAAGGCCAATCTGAAACAATAAAAGAAATCACCAATGCAGAACGTACCGTTGCCATCGCTGTATTGATTACTTTTGTTGGCTGGCTTTTATATATATTTCTTGGCAATCAAGGGTATTCGGTGTGGACCTATTTTTACCTGGGACTATGCTGCGCCCTAAGCAACTTTATGCCTTCAGAACAAAAAGATAAAGAGACCATAAGCCTATTTGGTGAGAGTGATTATGAACATTGATCTAATAATATATGGATTGACCCTGTGCTTAGCAGGGTTTATAGGACTCATTTACCTATACACTAAAATTAAGTTAATTGACCGATGGATCCCCCATTACTTACAAAGGTTACTCACTCAAAAGAAAGTAAAAAACCAAACCATCGATATAATGTTTCTGTTTGTGGATCACTTTGAACTCAATGGCCATGAAGATAGGCTTAATGCCTGGACAATTGATTACCCAGATATGGCCAAAAAACATAGGGACAGCGATGGTCAACCGCCTAAACACAGTTTCTTTTATGCTCTTGACCTAATGCACGAACATGAGTTAGCAGCTATGAAGCCAGTGATAGATGCCGGCTATGGTGAGTTCGAGCTACACTGGCATCACGATCATGAAACTGAAAAGAGCTTTATTGAAAAACTAGACAATGCAATGGATACCTTTCATAAATATGACTACATGCTGCCCTACAAAGCAGATCAAAAAGCATGTTTTTCATTTATCCACGGAAACTGGTCACTAGCCAACTCCAGAGGAAGTCACTTTTGTGGCGTTGACAACGAAGTTGAAATTCTAAAAAAGCAAGGGTGCTACGGGGATTTCACTTACCCTGCTCTATTCAGTGAAGCCCAGCCCCCCATGATTAACAATATTTACTATTGTAACCAACTGGATCAACCTTCCTGTTATTTTCAGGGACGCGACGCACAGGTAGATCGGCCTCAAAGGAATGATGAATTTCTAATATTTCAGGGCCCAATGACCATTAATTGGTTTGACTGGCGCCACAAGTGGCACCCTACCGTAGAGGATGGAGACATAAACCAGTTCCCCACTCATGATGATCCAAAGCGAATCAATGCATGGATTAGGCAAAAGATACACGTTAAAGGGCGCCCCGAATGGCAATTTGTCAAAGTCTTTTGTCACGGCGCCCAGGATCATAAATCTGTGGTAAGCAGTACCACAGATCGCATGCATGACTACCTAGAAAAGATGTATAACGATGGTGAAAAATACCGCTTACACTACGTCAGTGCACGAGAAGCATTTAACATCGTAAAAGCGGCCGAAGATGGTCATCAAGGCAATCCTAATCAATTCAGGGACTATGTGATCCCTCACCCTAAAAAGCGCAATCTGGAAGAGTCTACATGTGCGGTATAGCTGGAATTTATAATTACAAAACCAATCTAACTGTTAGCAAAACAGCTATCAAGGACATGATATCAGTCATCAACTATCGTGGCCCAGATGGAGACGGGGTGTTTACTTCTGGCCAAATAGGGCTTGGCCATAAACGCCTCACCATTATTGATACGTCTGAACGCTCCAATCAGCCCATGAGCAGCCATTCAGGCTCACAAACATTGTGCTATAACGGTGAAGTGTACAATTATGTTGAATTGGCTCATCAGCTTAAGAAACTTGGCACTGAATTTAGAACCACCTCTGATACAGAGGTAATTCTTGAGCTAATTAAAAAAGAAGGTGCCAGTGCTTTAGAAAAGTTTAACGGAATGTTTGCATTTGCATACTGGGATGAAGATAGAAAGTCTCTGTTATTAGTGCGCGACCGTGCTGGTATTAAGCCTTTATTTTATAAAGAGACTGAAAATGGCGTTCTGTTCGCTTCTGAAATAAAATCCATCTTAACCCAGCAAGAGCAAAACTGTACTGTCAATCGAGCGCTCATCGACAGCTACATGAGTTTGGGTTACAGCCCAGGTAATGACACTTTATTCTCCGGCATTAAGAAAGTACCTCCTGGGCATTACCTTGAGATTAAAGATTCCAAGCTAACACTAACAAAATATTGGGATATGGAATTTGACAAAAACATTGATCAGGGTGAAAAATATTACATAGAGAAAACTCAGGAGCTATTTGAAGATGCTGTAAAACTACAGCTTCGCAGTGATGTTCCCTTAGGGGTATTTCTATCTGGAGGGGTAGATTCATCTGCCGTTGTTGCCATGATGCATAAACTTGGAGTTAAGGACATTAAAACGTTCTCTGTAGCCTGGGACTATGGCAAGGACTTTGATGAAACCCAATACGCTCGAAAAATTTCTAAGCAGTTCAATACTGACCATACCGAATATTTCATGACAGCACAGGAATTCAAGGATTTCTTACCCAGTTATATTCGTCACATGGATGAGCCAGTCACCGAAGCTGCGGCTATTTCACTGTATTATCTTGCATTAAAAACTAAAGAGAAAGTAACGGTTGTATTGTCTGGTGAAGGAGCCGATGAAGTTTATGGCGGCTACTCGATATACAAGTACCTCGAAGTCATTGAAAAATACAAAAGATTCCCTTCCTTCATTCGTAGAGTGGCAAATCCAATATTGCGAACCCTAGGCCCAAAATTTTCTAAATACGCCGATCTAAGTGAGGTGGCACTGGAAAACTCCTACGCCGGAGTATCTTTTTATGAAGAGCCCCAGAAGCAGAGACTATATTCCAATTCATTTAAAGAAGAGGCCTGTAACCAAGGTATATTTAAAACATTATCTCCTTACTATCAGCACTGCCAAACACAGGATGCACAGTCCAAGATGCAGTACCTAGATATAAAAACCTGGCTAGTTGATGATTTATTGGTTAAAGCTGATCGTATGAGCATGGCCGCTTCACTTGAATTACGAGTACCATTTTTAGACCATAGGTTTTTGGAACTAGGCGCTACCATACCCAGTAAATATAGGTACAGGGGTTATGAAAGCAAATACATCCTTAAAAAGGCCATGGAGCCTTTCCTGGATAAAGAGATCCTATACCGTAAGAAACAAGGATTCCCTACTCCTTTAGCTATAATGTTCCAAGGTGAATTACAAGGCTATGTACGTGACATCATCACGTCAAAAACAGCATTAAGCCGGGGATATTTTAATGAAAATGAAATCGACAAACTACTGAATGAACATAGCACTGGTGAAAAAGACCATCATAGAGTTTTATGGCAATTATTAGTTCTGGAACTATGGCACCGGGAATATATTGATCCAAAGATAGAGAATCATTCTAAAACCACAGAAGACCTTCTCTTCGCATAATATTTTCATGGCAAACAATAAAAAATTTATTAAATAGGCACACTATGAACTCATTGCAATGGAAAGCAGCGTTCAACTCGGGAGCACTTACTGCACAAGAGCTACCTTTTGATCGTCCAATTAACATAAACCTAGAGCCTACTTACGGATCCATAGAGCAACCCTGCCCATTATCTATGAGTAAAGGGTCACTTGCCCTGCTCTCCCTTAGCCAGCTATTGCATAGATACAACCAAGCAGCAACATCACTTCATATTTCCATTTCAAATCAAAAAGGGGAATTAGTGCCATCTTTAGTCACTATTTCCGATTACTGCACGCATGATGCCTTAGAGAAAAAAATAGAAACTGCATTAGCAACCGTAAACAATACTGACAGCTTAACCTGTGCTCAACTTAATGAGTTATATAGGGATGAATTTGAGGGTTCAAGCATTCCTGTGAATCAATGTTGTTTCTCTGATGACACAAATAGCACAAAAATGAAAAGCTCTGGACACCTCCACTTTTATATTAATACACAAAATGGCGTTCGCAACGTTGGCATAAAATACAACCGCAACCTATTTAATGGAATAACTATTCGTCGCATGCTTGATGACTGGACCCACACTAGCAATATTTTTCTATCCTGTTCCGGTACTGAAATTTTAAGCAATATTCAAACTATTAGCCCAAATAACAGAGACACACTATTAAATAAATGGAATGATTCCAATGCTTTTACGCCTGACTTTAAGAGCATGCATCAAGCCTTCGAAAGAAATGTAGACCTTAATCCCGAAAAGGTATGTGTCAGCGACATTGACAAAAAATATCGCTATATTGAGCTAGAACATGAGTCAAATCACATCGCTTGGGCACTCATTCACTATGGAATTGAGCCTGGAGATTTAGTCGCACTAGCACTACCAAGAAACGTACAGCTCGTTTCCTCTATACTGGGCGTTTTCAAGTCGATAGCAGCTTACGTGCCTTTAGACCCTGACTTCCCAGATGACCGCTTGGCCTATATGGCAGATCACAGTCACTGTAAGGCACTCATCACTACCGAAAAGCTAAGAGACAGGTTTTCATTTTTTTCGGGGCCAGTTATCACTCTAGAATCAATCTTAGCGAATAAAGGCAGACACAATCATAGGCCAAACCTTGCCTCAAGCCCCAATAATACGGCATATGTCATTTATACTTCAGGCTCCACAGGAAAACCAAAGGGTGTGGAGGTTCTACAATCCGGGGTGCTGAATTTACTGCAATCTATGCAAAAATTCCCTGGAGCTGAGCCAGACGATGTTTTCTGCGCACTGACCACTTTAAGCTTCGATATTTCCGTAATTGAGATTTTGCTTCCTCTCTATAGTGGAGCAAGTGTTGTCATTGTAGAAAAAGAGACTTCTCTATTCGCCGACAAATTTGTTGCACTCTTAGACAAATTCTCAGTTACTTTCCTGCAAGCAACCCCTGCTACATTTAGATTACTAATTTCCCATGGGTGGTTACCCTCAACCAAGATGAAGGTGCTTTGTGGTGGAGAGCCATTTCCAGTAGATCTTGCAAAAAGCTTACTAGCCCGCGCAGACTCCGTCTGGAATGTCTATGGACCAACAGAAACCACCGTCTGGAGCACGGTACACCAGGTCGAAACCACTGAGCCACCGATATTTATTGGCCGGCCAATAGATAACACCAGCATCTACATATTAGGCAGTAATTTGCAGCTTGTTCCCATAGGCATGCCAGGGAATCTATACATTGGTGGCGCAGGCCTAGCAAAGGGGTATTTAAACCAAAGAGAACTAACCGAAGAACGCTTTATCAATAATCCATTTAAACCTTGTGAACAAATCTATGATGCGGGAGATATTGCAAAGTATACCGAAGACGGCTTAATCGAATGCTTAGGCCGTAGTGATGGCCAAGTTAAAATTCGAGGTTATCGTATAGAATTGGGTGAAATTGAATCCTCCTTGTCCAAACACACTGGCATTGAATCCCAAGTAGTAATTGCAAGGGAAGATGAACCAGGCAATCAACAGCTAGTAGCTTATTATCAAACAAAAGACCAACTCCCACTTTCAGAGCATGCTTTAAAATTACATCTCAGTAGTGCTCTTCCTAAATATATGATTCCAAATCGTTTGGTGCACTTATTAGAGTTCCCGATGACATTGAATTATAAGATTGATCGAAAAGCCCTCCCTAAACCAGGAGATCCTATTACCAACACAGTAACTAACCTGCCAATCACTGAATCTGAGCATTTACTCTTTGGGATCTGGACAGATACACTGTGCATTAAATCTATCGACACTCATGCTAACTTCTTTGATATTGGTGGTAACTCCTTATTATCCATTAGAATTTTTACTGCAATAAAGAAGCACTTTAATCTAAACCTACCTTTAGACACGTTGTTTAACTACTCGAATATTAACGCATTGGCAAATCACCTAGATGAGCTGAGAAATTCAGGTAGCCGTATATCGGAAGAAAAACACTCGCCTGAGAACTTAGTAACAATTAATGCTCACGGCAAAGGAAAGCCAGTTTTCTTTTTTCATGGCGTGGGCGGCAACGTGCTAAATTATATACGCCTCGTTAAATCCATTGGCAGTGACCGCCCTGCTTATGGTCTGCAATCATCCGGGGTTGATGGGGTTTCGTCCCTTGAAAGCTGTTATGAAAACATGCTTACGTCCTACCTAGAAAATATAAAATCCATACAGAAACATGGCCCATATACCTTGGTTGGCGGATCCATGGGGGGAGTAACTGCATTAGATATTGCAAATAAAATGACCGAGGAGGGGCACTCCGTTGACAGTGTCGTAATGTTTGACAGTTTTGGCCCCCACCTAGATATTACAAATCATGACTTTCCAGAAACCCCACAAAATTCACTTTTAACCCGTATTAAAGACTTTACGCAATACAAATTAAAAATGCTCACCTCAAGAATAGCTCCTCCTATATATTCAGCTTTGAACCTGCAACTACCATATAAAATTCGTTACCAGTTGATTGAGAATAATAATTACAAATTGATGGCTATGCGCAATCCTGTCAACTACACAGGGCCAGTCACACTAATTCGAGCGCCAATGCAGAATGCAGGCCCCTATTCAGATCCTAACCTAGGCTGGGGAAAGACCATAACAGGTGAATTAAATATTCACCTGGTTAAAGGGGATCACCACAATATTGTTGAATCTGAAACCAGTATGTCGCTATTCAGTGATTTACTATCCGAAAACCCTCAGGGCAACAAACTAACTGCATAACCTTTCCTAAGCCTAGTCACGCGCCCCAATATAGCGTGTGACTATATGGTTTTCATTCACTGTATATTGGCAGGTAAATATATGACCTTTAGGAAATTTTTTTACCCCATTTTTCAGCATACGAACCTGTACAGTTAATTTGTACTGGCACACAGCAATAACTTCTAGGTCATGAAAGTGAGGATCTTCAATATCAGAATTAGAAAAAGCTTTAAATAAGCTTTCTTTTAGGGAAAAACATAAAGTTAGTAGTTTGCCAATCGGCCATTTTAAGACAGCCAAATTTAATCTTTCTTGGTAAGAGGTGATCTCATTTTCTATCTCGTTGGCGACCCCACTCTTGATCCAATCCTCGGCATCTATACCAAGGGCGGTAACATGTTGGCGGTTACCTGCCATACAAATTGCGAGAGATTGTGTATGGGTTATGGACCCAAACAGAGTGTTGGGCCAAATGGGTTCTCGTAGAGCTCCTATCATGATTTGATATTCTAAAATACCAAGACACTTAAGCACCTTCTTAGCTGCAATTCGTCCGGCCAAAAAATCGGCTTTACGCATACGATCGCTATACTTTAAGGCTTTGGGCAAGGCAACTCCAAAATAGCCAAAAAGTTCATCACTGTAATAGGCTTGGTTATAACGCACTCTGCATTCGTACAACTTACCTAAAGGCACAGTCTTAACTTCGTCAATAAATTGTTTAGCGACAGACATATTGGGGAACCACCCTAACCTTGATATATGCTGCCTACTTTACAGCTTAAGGGCACCTGCAGGCTTGCCCGCAAAGATACCTGAAAATACCCTTAAAGAGTTTACCGCTCTACTTTCGATATAGTGAACAAGGATTTCCCAGATACTGTTGGCGGTATATCTGATACAAAAACCACACTTACGGTGCACTGCTGCCCCAACATTTCAACTGTCTTTTCTATTATCATATTTAAGTAAGGTGCCTTCAGATCCTCGTTAAAGGACACTATCTTTAGTTTAACGCTTTCAATAGACTCTTGAATCATCTGAAATTTCTTCACATCCTCTTGACCATAAAACAGGTGTGTAAAATACTCTCCGTGTACTAGCGCCCCGTTAGCGGCTACAAAGAAGTCCCCCGAACGGCCCTCAACAGACTGCAACAGAGGTAAAGTACGCCCACATGAGCATTCACCTAAACTCAACCGGCCCACGTCACCTAACTTATAGCGAATCAGCGGCATAGCCTTATTACTAAAGTCAGTTACTAATATATCCCCACTCTCTCCCAGAGGAGCCGGTTTACCGTCTTTTACAATTTCTACATGAACATTATCAGCATTAATATGCAAACCACTTTGTTCTGGGCACTCGCTGGCTATAAGCCCCACTTCTCTTGACCCATAACGGTTCAGAACTTTACAGTTAAAGGCCACTTCAATTTTATTTCTTTTTTCCTCGGTTAGTGTTTCTGCAGAGGAAATTATGCCCTTTGGATTTATACCGTGGTTAGGATGATGCTTAGTTAAATATTCAGAAAACGCAACCAAAGCATTTGCATAACCTAAAATCATTTTAGGCTGTATTTTTTGCAGTGTTGCAACATACTCCCCCATGGTTTTAGTATTCATATCAAATGCATCCAGTTCCCAAATACGTGCAATATACCTTGAGATAATGAATTCTCTAAAAGATTGACTGGCCTTTAAATCACGCTGTGCCCCCCATATTAGCGCAAAACGATCACCCCGGTTCCAGCCGCTCCAGCGATCATGCCTGAGTTGGTCAGCCGCTCTTAATTGCAAGTATTCCAAATTTTTATAGAACACAGTAGGCTCTCCGGTAGAGCCCCCTGACGCATCTTTAATGAGATCAGCTTTATCAAACCCCTTGGATAACAGCCCTTCTGTGTAATTTTGTATATGGAATTTTGTCAAGGGTGGAATTTTGGATAGATCATCCAGAGTGTGTATCTCACTGGGTAGTATTCCTTGCTCATCTAATAGCTGGCGATAATACTGGGTGTTTTCGTAGGCATAAGAGACAATGTCCCTGAGCTTATTCTCCCTGAGCTTTTCCAGTTGCTCAGTTGGAAGAAATTGGTTCCTCTCCATAACCTTCAAACGCGTCAAGCGTTTATCGCCACTCTTAAAGTAATAAAGAGGGTATACAATGAATCGGTTGATATATTTAAATAAGTCCATTTTATATTTATTCCCTAAACGATCCAGGACAGTCTTCTTGGAAGAAAGCCCTTAAGTGAATATTTGTCTTGTTCGTTTA
>MAAA01014058.1_pt1 | contig 28142 bp, 20 predicted proteins | sample 1115971 | NCBI WGS metagenome assembly MAAA01 (sample SAMN04961123, study PRJNA320927) | seawater metagenome | isolation source: sample BD02T6 sea water enriched with oil for 6 days | place: USA:Gulf of Mexico | collected 2013-07-27 | reverse complement strand
AGTCGCACCGGCACCATAGTCATCGGCAAACATGTGATTATCGATGCGGTGGCGGTGACCCACGGCAGTTTAACGGTGACAGTAAAAGAAGGTTTTGATGTTGACCAGCCCAATGCCCTAGCCGATGGAGAAACTGTGGTGGTGCCCAAAACTGAAATCAACATAGATGAAGAAAACAATCGCATGTTTGTGTTTGCTCCGGGTGTGTCCCTGGATGAGATTGTTAAGGCGGTGAATGAGGTAGGAGCGGCACCGGGGGATTTAATGGCTATTTTGGAAGCGTTGAAGCAAGCCGGTGCCTTAAATGCTGAACTGATAGTAATATAGAAAGACATGACAGACATTATCAACGACAAACAATTGGCCATTGATGAAATTACGCAATACAACCAGGCCATAAAAACTTGCCTTGAACAGGGTAATCTAGTGGCTTTGCAAGAAACATATGACAAACGAAACGATTTAATAAAAAACTTTTTTAAAAAGTACTCTGCAGTACTTGATGATCAGGATATGAAGTTTTTTTCTATAGTAAAAAAACAGGATTCTAAAATTAAGATTGTTATGGATGGGGTGAAGTCAGGGGTATTGAAAGATGTCTCCATTCAAAAAAAAATGAGAAAAGGTATTGAAGCTTACACGCAAATATCTAGTAAAAATCGCAAATAAACAGGGTGTGACTTCTATACTTTCTAAACTATGGAGATAGATTAATGGGTCAAGCATTTGAAAATCCGACAAAGTGGAATGAATTTTATGAGATGTCTTGGGATGGGCGTCGAAAATTAATGTCAGATATAATTAGCTCAGGTGAGACTAACCCACTGAGAGTAGTAAATTTGTTCTTGTCGAGTATTCGCTTATCCCATGAACAACAACGACCGTTGATTAGTGACGCCAAAAATATGATGGGGATCACTGAAGGTGAATTAGGGTCAAACTCGGTAGATATCCGTAATGTTTCGCAGGTTGATGATAGTAAAGCTATAAATATCACGCCCCATATGAACTTGCCGGGTGGTCGTAGGGCCGATATTCAGCATGTTCATAGAAACAAATTTAGTGTGGTTTCATCCTATACAGATTGTGACAAAATGGATTTTCTTGCCGATTACTGTCAATTAAGAAATTTTGATGCTGTCATTGAATTGGGATCAGGATATGGGGGGAACTTGGTGAAATTGTTTTATCAAGGTGGGCCAAAAGTTCCATATTACGCTGGGGAATTCACTCAATCTGGAATCCAATGTGCAGATATGCTTAATGAGTTATCGGAAGAATTTGAGATTAATTCCTTTCGCTTTGATTTCCGTTATCCTAATTTTAGCTTCATCCCAAAATTTGAGAATATTTTGGTATTTACATGTCATTCAATTGAGCAGGTTGATTTTATTCCAGATGATTTACTTCCAGACATAAGTAAGATTGCCAAAAACGTAACCTGCATACATATGGAACCCTTTGGTTTTCAGATGGCATCGGGGGATGTTGGCCGGGATGTGGATGAATATCATAGACGTTTTTTTGTGGAAAAAGGTTGGAATCAAAACTTGCTAAACCAGCTTATAGTTCATACATCAAACGGGAATATTGACCTGGAATATATTGGCAAGAATACCCTTGGGGGCAGTGATTCTCATTCCCCCAGCTCTTTGGCTGTATGGAAATCTCTTTAAACTTGTTCTTATTTCAGGACAAGATTTGCCGCTTTTTAAAGCTCCTGTCTTTATAGCCCTTAATTCAAGGGCTTTTTACGTTCTGGCCTAGCCTTTGCAGATTACTAATATCTGACTTTCTTAGGTGGCTGGCCGAATGAATTCCATAAATAGTGCTTACAACTATAACGATTTAGCAGGCTTGAATGCCATCACTAAGCAAAGTGCCAGTAATGAAGCTGGAGCACTTAAAGAAGTGGCGCGTCAGTTCGAATCTATGTTTGTAGGCATGATGCTTAAAAGCATGCGTGACGCCAATGCCGTATTTGAACAAGATAATCCTCTTTTCAGTAACGAATCTAAATTCTATCGGAAAATGTTTGATGATCAATTGTCGTTATCACTGAGTTCAGGTAAAGGCATGGGTCTGGCAGACACCTTGTATCGCCAATTAAAACAACAGTTTGATATTAAAGAAGAAGACAAAAAGCCCTCTAATGAATTAAATATTGAAAAGACATTTAATTTAAACAAGCAGCCAAATCCATTTTCCACACTACACCCGAATTTAGAGTTACCTCAGTTTGAAGGTAGCGCGGAGGATGTTGATGCTCGTGACAATCTCATGATGCAAGCCGTCACCCCTGCATTATTAAGGGCTCAAAAGGTAAAATCTGAAGGTGCTAAAGAAACAATTATCCAAGTACCTCAGGCTAAGGTTGCGAGTCTGGTTACACCTAACGCTGCTAAAGAGGACATTCCATCTAAAATAAAAACGCCTCCGGCTGCTGTGATTAAGCAATCAGGTTTTAACTCGCCACAAGATTTCATCAATACCCTATGGCCCATTGCCCAAAAAGTCGCGGATGACATGAATGTAGAGCCAAAAGCCATCATGGCACAAGCGGCATTGGAAACCGGTTGGGGTAAACATATTATTCATCAGCCTAATGGTCAAAGCAGTCATAATTTGTTTGGTATTAAAGCCGATCGTCGCTGGGATGGAGAGGTGGCTAAGGTTAATACGCTGGAATATAGGGACGGACTGGCCAAAAAAGAGTTGGCGCCTTTCAGGGTATATGACTCTTACGAATCAAGCCTCAAGGATTACGCCCGTTTTATTCAAGGCAGTGAGCGTTATCAGGGGGCGATTAAAAATGGCCAAAATATTAAGGCTTACAGTGAAGGCTTGCAAAAAGCAGGTTACGCCACCGATCCAAATTATGCGAATAAAATTCAAAGAATCGCCGCTGGTGACGTTCTTAACCTGGCCATTAACCGGGTTAATCGAGGTTAATTATGGCCGATCTTCTTAACATTGGTATCTCGGGTCTAAAGGTTCATCAAACAGCCTTGAGTGTGGTTGGCCATAATATTACCAATGTCAATACCGAGGGCTATTCACGCCAGGATATTAATGTCGTTAGTCAAACACCGCAATTTTTAGGTGGTATATGGGTGGGAAGCGGTGCACAAATTGATGATGTGCGGCGGGTATATGATGAATTTCTTGTGGATCAATTAAGAAAAGATACCTCCACCTTCGAGAGTCTGGATTCTCTGACTTTGAACGCGGAGCAGATCGACAGCCTAATGGCTGATCCAGGCACGGGTTTGCAACCTGGCCTGGAGCGTTTCTTTGGATCTTTGCAGGCGGCCATAGACGACCCCAGTTCTATTCCTGCCCGCCAGGTGGTGATCAGTGAATCTCAGGGTTTAGTGGACAGGTTTAAAACCATCAACCAACGTTTGGAAGATCATAACACCACCCTGAATGGTCAAATGGAAGCCATAGTGGGCAAGATTAATGCTTATGCCGAGGCCATTTCCGAATTAAACGAACAAATTTTATTTGCATCATCTTCCGCACAGGGAAACTTGCCAAACGACCTATTAGATAAGCGGGACCTTGCCCTTAAAGGGTTGTCTGAATTAGTGGGCACCACAGTGGTGGAGCAGGACGGTAACTCAATTAATGTATCCATTGGCAGTGGCCAAACTCTGGTGGTTGGTACCACAGTTCAGAAAATTGAAGTGGTGCCAGGTAATGGAGACCCCCAACGTAAAGCGATTGTACTAACTCAAAACGGTGTGGAAATAGATATAACCCGAGAGATCAGCGGCGGGCAGTTAAGTGGCCTGCTGGATTTTCGGGAACAGGTGTTGGACCCCTCTATTAATCAACTGGGGCGTATCGCCATAGGGATGCAACAGTTTATCAATGAGCAGCATCAAAAAGGCATCGATATAGACGGTCAACCGGGCGAACTTTTTTTTGAAGATTTTAATGCAGCTGACATTGCCCAGCGCCGGGTGGTGGGCAGCGATGAAAATGCCAAACCTCACGACCGGCAATTGGCCGTTTATATCACCGATGCATCGCTATTAACCGACAGTGATTACCGGGTAGAATTTGTTGGCCCCAATGATGTCACCTTTAAGGTGGTGAGGATTAGTGATGGTCAAGAAGTATTAAAAACAGGCATCACCACTAATTTTCCCGATACCTTTGAAATAGACGGTTTTACCTTAAGTTTTGAGGCCGGCAACTATAAGGCCGGTGATCAGTTCTATTTGATGCCCACCCGCAGAGGCGCCAAAGATATTGAATTAAATTTAGAGTTGCCGCAACAAATTGCCTTGGCCGTTCCTATCATGACTAATGCCTCGCTAGGTAATCGTGGCTCGGGAGATATTTCCAGTGGCGAGGTGTTTGATATTAATACTGAGGCCTTTGAAATTCCAGGACAGATTAATCCACCGTTACTGATTAAATTTACCAGTGCTACTAGTTACGATGTAATGGACAATTCTGATCCGGCCCATCCCATTCCACTGTTTCCATCGTTAATGAATCAACAATACATACCGGGTATCACCAACAGTTTGTTACCCACCGATGCCACGGTATCAGCCGTTACTAGCCTTGGGGGGTATGTACCTTCATCAGCCACCTACCAAGACTGGCGGTTAGCGCCTATATCAGTGGGTAACGGTTTATTTCCAGGGCGTCTAATTATCAGTGAGCCAGACCCGATCACGGGTAATGCCCTCGATCGCCCGGAAATTTATATTCCGGCCGATACCCCAGCCATAGAAACAGCACGTTTGCTGAGTCTGGAAAAAGGCATCAGTGCCAGCGCCCGAACCACAGTGGAACTTAAAGACTTTGTGGCCGGCGTGTACCTAACAAATTCACCTTTTCCAGACGAACCGATAAAGCTGTATTTAAATGGTGTAGAGCTCACAGACGTACTAGCCACTAGCCAATTAAAATATGATACGCCATACCCTACGGTGGTGCCTGAGCCGTTAACACCCGATTTTGTAGCCGACCGCATCAATGCCAATTTTGATTTTAGAGCCCAGGGAATAGTGGCAAAAAGCGACGGGGAGAGTGTGCAAATAATTGCCATAAACGGTGAAGATTTGGCTTTTGAGATTGATGGTGAACTGGGAGATGGCTTTAAATTATCTAACGGTGACGATGTATATTTGAGACCCACCGGAAAGTCACTGCCCACTCCGTTAACTGAATTTGATGGGTTTGATTTCTCTCAAGATGGCCCGTTTAATTATGAATTTGATATTCCTGGACAGGAAGCCTTTTCTATTCAGTTAACGGGTAATCATGCCACTGGTGCAGATATGCTGAATGAAATTAAAACAAAAATTGAAGAAACCACCTATTTTTTTAACGGTGAGATAGATGTGGCCATCGACACTAAAGGCAATATTTCTTTTCAGACGCGACTGGACGTATTTGGTAATGGAGACTGGGGCAGTTACAAGGCCACCATGGGCGGCCAGGTAAAAGTGGTGCTGGACGAAGGACTTACCATGTCTTCAGCGCCAAACTTAAGTAACTTGTTTGAAGAAGAGCCCGACCATGAACCCGTATATCTGGGCTATGAAATTACCATGACCGGCATACCCAGCGAAGGGGATGAATATGAGGTAAATTTTAATAACGACGCGGTATCAGACAACCGCAATGGAAACCTCATTTCAAACCTGCAAAATGTCGAGATCATCGAAGACGATATGACGCTCAGTGAAGGTTATGGTCGAATGGTAGAGGAAGTGGGGTCCATCACTGCCCGAGCACAAATTAATAAAGAGAGTGCACAAATCCTGCTGGAGAGCAGCGAATCCAGTGTTCAGTCGGTAAGTGGGGTTAACCTGGACGAGGAGGCGGCGAAGCTGATTCAGTATGAACTTGGTTACAATGCTTCGGCGCAGGTCATCAGCGTGGCACGGGATCTTTTTTCTACTCTAATTGGCATCTTTAGATAAACGCTAATATTGGACATAACAGGAGGCATCGATGCGGATTTCAAGCATACAGCAGTTTAATAATGGCGTTCAAGGAATCTTGAAAAACCAGGAAATTGTCAACAAGTCTCAACAGCAAATTTCCAGTGGTCGCAGGATTTTAACCCCGGCAGATGACCCCATAGCGTCCACTCGTATTTTACAGTTGCAGCAAGATATTTCCCTGCGTGAACAGTACGCAGGAAACTTGATCGCCGCCAAAAATCATCAAAGCCATGAAGAGGTAACCCTTGGTGGGGTAATAGATAACCTGCAAAAAATTCGTGAGCTCACCGTACAAGCTGGCAATGGCGCCACTACAGTAGATGATAGGGGCTTCATTGCTGCAGAAATTGACGAGCGCCTTAATAGTATTGTTGATCTATTGAATACCAGGGATGCCAGCAATGTATATATATTCTCAGGGTTCAAAGGGGAGGTTAAACCCTTTGTGGAGAGAGCCGGTGGTGGCTTCAGTTTCGAAGGGGATCAGGGGCAAAGATCGTTACAGGTGAGTGCTAACGCAACCGTAGCTGTTAATGATTCGGGGGAAGGCTTGTTTGTGGATATTCCATCGGTAAATAATACTTTTTTTACTCAGGATAACCTTAACAATGAAGGCACCGGGGTTATCAATGTTGGTTTTATGCGTGACCAGGAGGCATTTGATGCAGTTTACCCTGGGAACTATTACATTGAATTTAACGCCGACAGTGCCATGACGCCGCCTCGCGATAATTATTCGGTACGCAGAACCTCTGACGATCGCGCTGTGGATGGCTTGGACATTATTCCTTATTCGCCAGGCCAAGATATAACGTTTTCAGGTATTAGCGTCAAGGTATCGGGCCAGCCCGAGCCTGGTGATACCTTCCTGGTCAATAGCAGTGAGAAACAATCACTCACTGACACTGTTCAAATGCTCATCGAAGGCCTAAGGAGCTTTGGAGATAGTGCGTCGGGTAGCGATCAACTTGATACTCTGGTATCAAACACCCTGACAAATATTGACAGTACGGTTACCAGTATATCCACCACCCGCAGTGAGATAGGTGCCCGTATGAACTCAGTGGAGAGCATTGATAATTTCCAGCAAGATTTAGAGTTGGTTAGCCAGCAGGCTTTATCTACTTTACAAGACCTAGACTTTGCTGAGGCGGTGAGTCGCTTATCTCTAGAAAGCTTTTTATTAGAGGCCTCGCAGCAGTCATATAGCAAAATTAGCGGTTTAAGCTTATTTGATTATATTAGATAACTAAGGAGAAAATAGGATTGGCCGATAGGGTCCATATGATCTAATTAAACGTCGCATGAAGATTGTCGTAAGGTTGGTTCATTTATTGCTTTTATCAACTAATAGTCAAATTTTGACATGGTTCATTAGCAGGAGGTCCCCGTTATGTTTGATGGTCAAACCATACTCATTACCGGCGGCACAGGTTCTTTTGGCAAGCAATATACGCAAACATTGCTAAGCCGCTATAAACCCAAAAAAATCATCATATTTTCCCGTGATGAACTTAAGCAATATGAAATTCAGCAGGTCTTCAATGAAGAGCCCATGCGCTATTTTATTGGTGATGTGCGGGACAAAGAACGGCTCATGCAGGCCTGTAATGGTGTGGACTATATCATTCATGCGGCGGCCATGAAGCATGTGCCTGCTGCCGAGTACAATCCCACTGAATGTATAAAAACTAATATAACAGGGGCAGAAAACGTCATTTATGCTGCCATCGCCAATGACGTGAAAAAGGTTATTGCCCTATCAACCGATAAAGCGGCTAACCCAGTGAACTTGTATGGCGCCACCAAGCTTTGTTCCGATAAATTATTTGTGGCGGCAAATAATATGGTGGGTGGTGAAGTTCCTAGGTTTGCGGTGGTGCGCTACGGAAATGTAGTGGGTTCTCGTGGCTCGGTGGTCCCTTTCTTTCGTAAACTTATCGCCGAAGGCGCCACTTCTTTGCCCATTACCGATCTTAAAATGACGCGCTTCTGGATTACCCTTCAGCAGGGGGTAGATTTTGTCATTAAAAATTTCTCGCGCATGAAGGGCGGTGAAATATTTGTGCCCAAGATACCATCCGTTACCATGACCGATCTGGCCATGGCCATCGCTCCCGATATCGAATTAGAAGAAATAGGCATACGCCCCGGGGAGAAATTACATGAAAAAATGTGCCCTAAGGATGATAGCTATCGAACCCTTGAATTTGACGATCATTATGTGATTTCTCCCTCCATTAATTTTCACGATGAGAATGTTAATTTCATCATGAATAACCTGGCTGAAGAGGGCAAACCTGTGGAGCAGGGTTTTTCCTATGATTCTGGCACAAATGAATGGTTTTTAAATATTGAAGAGACCAGGGCATTGCTTAAAGAAGCACAGGCATGATCCCTTACGGCAGGCAGAACATTAATCAGCAAGATATTGATGCTGTGGTGGGTGTGCTGAAATCTGATTATTTGACTCAGGGTTGCGTGAAATTATTTAGACGTTCGTTATATTTTTTTAAAGGCATAGAAAAGGATAAAACTGTCTTAGAAAAAACATGTACAGCCGTCACCTCGGCTCCAAAGCATCCTCATAAAATTATGAGAAAAACCTTGTTGAAATATGTTGTATGGGGAAACCCGCTAGCCTGGGAAAATTTCATTTCATGAAAGTTAAGGGATTAAAGGTGCTCATCATAGGTCTAGGGGACATCGCCATGGGCTATGATCTTGGCCGAGCAGATGTCAGCTGGACTCACGTGAGTGCCATTCTTAAAAATGAGGATTATGTTATTATAGGAGGGGTCGATCCAGCCATTGCCACGCACGACAGTTTTTACTCACTAACGTCCGCTCCTGCCTATTCAGACATAGATGATTTTTTGCTGAAAAATAAGCAATCAGTAGATCTGGTAGTTATCTCGTCACCCACTAACTATCATTTGTGCCACTATAAAAAAATTAAATCGTTACAACCAAAACTGGTACTGATGGAAAAACCCTTGGTGGCAGCCGATGAAGAGCTAGAACCGTTAATGGCTGAAATAATATCTGGACCCAGAGTTATGGTTAATCTATTTAGATTATATCAAAGTAAAATAAATAGCGTATTGAATGAGTTGGCCAACAATGGTCCATGTCGTATATCCATTCGTTATAGTAACTCCATAGAGCACAATGGTATTCATTTTATTACGCTCATTCTTCGCCATTTTGGCCCGTGCTTAAAACAAGAATTAATTACCGTCCATAATGAGAGTGCCCACAGCTTTACCTTTGCACAGGCAGATGTATTGATGTCTCCAGCCGTTCAAAATGTGGATGACAATAGTATGGTGGTGCACTCAAGTAAGGGCACAACTTATTACCTGAATGGTGGTCGAATTTTTTTTCAGGTGGATCTTCAGCATAACCGCCAAGATTTTCAATTAAGTGAGTTTCAGCATCACATGGACAAGGTTTACCAGCAATGTCTGCAGGTTATTCGGGGTAAAGACGACGATAGTCTGGCACTGGCTCATAGCGGTCATCAATTGTTGATGAAGGGGGGGGCGCAGCATGAAAAACTTCACGCGTTATAACCCCATTGGCCAAGAAGAAAAGGCCGCCGCCATGCGAGTGTTGGACTCTGGGTGTTTATCGGCATTTATCGGCGCTTGGGGTGATGACTTTCATGGTGGACAGGAAGTTACCAATTTTGAAAGCGAGTTGGCAGACTTCTTTAATGTTAAACATGCCATCACTTTTAACTCATTAACCTCCGGGTTAATTGCCGCCATGGGTGCCATTGGCATAGAGCCCGGGGATGAGGTGATTGTATCCCCCTGGACCATGAGTGCCACTGCCACCGCCATATTAATATGGGGGGGCATCCCGGTATTTGTGGACATAGAGACAGATTATTATGGCCTAGACCCCGCTAAGGTCGTCGCCGCCATTACCGAACATACCAAAGCCATTATGGTGACGGATATCTTTGGCCACGGGGCAAAATTGGATGAACTTAAGACGGTTGCCCATCGATTTAATCTTAAAATTATCGAAGATGTGGCCCAGGCCCCCGGCATAAAATATAGAAAAAAATATTGTGGCACTTGGGGAGATATTGGCGGGTTTAGTTTAAATTACCATAAGCAAATACATACCGGTGAAGGGGGGTTTTGCATAACCAGTGATGATGAACTAGCACTCAAGATGAAGATGATTCGTAACCATGCTGAAGCCAGTGTGGTCAATAGCCCCATTAGCGAGCTCACCAATATGGTGGGTTTTAATTTTAGGCTAGGAGAGTTGGAAGCGGCCATGGGTCGGGAGCAACTTAAAAAACTCGATGGTTTGCTGCAGGTGAATCAGTGCAAGGCGGGCATAGTGAATGAAATATTAGCCACTGTGCCTGACTTCAAGTTATCTAAAATGGCTCAAGACTCACAACATGCTTACTATGTTCTGCCCATTCAAATTATAGAGAATTCTCATAGACGTGCAATTTGGTTAGACAGCCTCAAGGAGATGGGTATTCCAGGGCTAATGGCCGGCTATGTTAATGTTCATCGTTTACCCATGTATGAGAAAAAAGTGGCGTTTGGTAAATCTTATCCCTGGAACATGGCCCATCGAGAAATAGAATATGGGGTAGGCCTTTGTCCTGTGGCCGAAAAATTAAAAGATGAAAACTTCGTGGGATTGTTAATAAGCATGTATGAATTATCTGATCAGGAATGTGAATTCATAGCCCACAGTATGGTGAATACATGGAACGCACTGAGTTAACCTCAAGAATTTTATACCAGCAGGGCGATACAGGCCTGTGCCTATTAACGGCGCAAGAGCTTAGCGGCAGCTATCCAAATTGGCTTTGCCAGGAAGAGGTGAACCAACATAATTCCCACTGGTATCGGCCATCTTCGGTTGATCAAGTTAGCTTGTTTGTGGAATCGTTAAAAGAGGATAAAAGCAAGTTAGTGTTTGCGGTATATGCCATGCAAGATAATGTGCATATAGGCAATGTTAGCCTGCAGTCCATCGACCATCTTAATCAAAGTGCCGAGATGGCGTTTTTGTTTGGCGATACGCAATACTGGGGAAAAGGGTACGCCACTCAATCGGCCAAATTAGTCATGAATCACGCATTTAAACACATGAATCTTAATCGTCTCTATTTAGGCTGTCTTAAAAAAAATACCGCCATGAATAAACTGGCCATTAAATTGGGCTTCATCCAAGAAGGGCTCAGGCGCCAGGCACTTTTTAATGAAGGCACCTTTCAGGATGTTGTTGAATTTGGACTTTTAAAAAATGAGTTTACAGACCGTATTAATCGTTAGTCATGATGCAGGGGGAGCTAACCTGCTCGCCTACTGGTGTAGAAAGTGGCAATCCCGAGTTAACTTTATCTATAAGCTGGCCGGACCCGCCCTTACAATATTTAAATCACTTAACCTTGCGCAAGTATGCGTCAAGAAATACCCCAATTCCGCTGCCATAGATGCCGTGGTGACTTCCACCGGCTGGCAAACAAATGTTGAATACCAAGCCATTCAATGGGCAAAACAACATAATATTCAATGTGCCAGTTATCTAGATCACTGGGTTAACTATCAAGAGCGCTTCATTCGAGAGGGTAGGGCCTTACACCCAGATGAAATCTGGGTGGGGGATTGGGATGGACTCAACTTGGCGAAGGAGCTGTTCAATTCAAAACTTATAAAATTTCGTTTTATGCGAAATCAGTACCTTTGTGAGCTCAAACAGCAGGTAATCACTCATGAAGCTCAAGCCAATAGCATACTCATTTGTTTGGAACCTATCCGTAACGGCATAAGCTACTCTGAAGTGTACCCAGGCCTTGTTCAATACTTGTCTAACTCTAAGTATCAAACAGAAAAGGTGGTAATTCGTGAGCATCCATCTGGTTGTGATACGGGCCTTAAACTTTTGAAAAATCTTTTAATGCCTCAATTTAATGTGATTGTCAGTCAGCAGGCATTATGGCAAGATTTAATTTGTACCTATGCAGTGGTGGGTTATCAATCAACGGTACTGGCCTATGCTTGTTACTTAAACCTTAAGGCCATTAGTTACTTTCCAGCGGATAAACTGGAACCAATCTTGCCTCATAAAGATATTGAGTACTTTAAAAATAATATGACGAACCTTTGACTGGCAAATCATGAAATATTGCAAAAAATGTCTACAGTCAGATACCCGCCCGCAAATTGAATTTGATGAGCAGGGTATATGCCCGGCTTGTCGTTATTCGGAAACCCTGGAGTTTGTTGATTGGAAAAAACGCAAACAAGAACTATTAGACGTTTGCCAACCTTTTCGTTCCAAGCGCGGAGAATACGACAGCATAGTGGGGGTAAGTGGTGGTAAAGACAGCACTCGCCAAGCCCTGTATGTGAGGGATGTACTGGAAATGAACCCTTTGCTGGTATCATTAACCTATTCACCTGAACAGCAAACCCGGCGTGGCGCCGAAAACCTGGCCAATTTGGTAGACCTTGGTTTTGATGTTATATCCATTGGCCCCAGTCCACAGACCTGGAAAAAACTGGTGCGGCGTGGTTTTCTTCAACATGGTAACTGGGCTCGTTCCACTGAGCTGGCGCTGTTTGCCAGTGTGCCAAGATTTGCCGTAGCCTATCAGATTCAATTAATTTTTTGGGGAGAAAACCCCTCTCTTTCTACAACCGGTGAAATATCAAACTTGGGTAAAAATACTGGCGGTGTTACCAATACCACATTGGGCGGGAATACCCTGGGGGGAGGTGACATAAGCTGGTTAACCGATGACGACACCCAGCGTAATCATATTCTGCAATACACTTACCCAAGTAACGACGAATTAAATACCGCAGGGTTGAAGTTTGCTTATCTTGGTTATTACTGGCAGTACTGGAGTAAAACGTTTAATGGCTGTTTCTCTGGTTCGCGAGGGTTAGATGTTCGCAATGAGCACCCGGCCGATATTGGCGATAACCTGGGGTTAGATGCACTGGATGACGACTGGGTAGCGCTTAATCAAATGCTTAAATATCTTAAATTGGGTTTTGGTAAGGTATCCGATAACGTTAACGAAATGATTCGGCAAGGTTCAATGACTCGAGAGCAGGCCATTGATTTAGTAAAGCGTTACGATGGCAAGTGCAGTCGCAATAATATTCTTGAGTTTTGCGATTACATTGAAATCACCGAAATTAAATTTTGGAAGGTAGTGGACGGTTTTGTGAATAAAGATCTATTTTGCAAAGATAGCAAGGGTCACTGGCAGCCCACATTCACGGTGGAATAATTAATGATCAAGGTTGACCATGTAGTGCTGGATTATGGTTTGGGTAATACCCATTCGATTGCCAGTTGTTTGCGGGATATCGGCTGCCACGTGATGGTTTCCAGTCAATTCGATCAGCTTAGAAGTGCCAAGGTGATCTATATGCCTGGAGTGGGCAGTTTCAATCAAGCCATGTCAAGGTTGCATGAACAAGGGTTAGTGGAAGTATTAACCGAGATTAAAAATAATGGCAAGACTCTAATAGTCGGCATGTGTTTGGGTATGCAGCTGTTTGCACAAAGTTCAGATGAAAACCTTTACACTCAAGGTCTAGGTTGGATTCCGGGCCACGTGAGGCATCTTGATGAACGGGTGAGTAAACAACATACATTGCCCCATATAGGTTGGAATACTCTAAGCAAACAAGCGGATGACAGTTTGTTTGACTTGGTGCGCCCCCAGGACAGTTTTTACTTTGATCATAGTTTTTATTTTGAAGCAGACCAGCAATACATCTGCGCCGATACTCACTACGGAGCAGTTTTTACCGCTATGGTAAAACGCAACAATGTGGTGGGTTTTCAATTTCATCCGGAAAAAAGCCAGCAAGCCGGTAAAAGGCTATTGATGGGTTTATTAAACAGTTATCACATTGACAGGCAACCTATATGGATAACAAACGACTAGTTGGCAAGATACTAATCGATCACAATCTGGCCATTCAGAGTAAGGGGTTTTCGACCTATTTACCCCTAGGCAAGCCCGAGATACTGGCCGAATTCTTGGATCAATGGCAGGTGGATGAGATTCTACTGATCGATCGAACAGCCAGTATTAGGGGAACAGTGATAGATGCCGATATTATTTCAGCCGTGGTGGAAGTTTGCCGCTCTCCTCTCACAGTAGCAGGGGGCATAGCGAATGTTAAACAGGCCGAATTATTAGTAAATAAGGGCGCCGACCGAATTTCTATTAATTCTAATTTTCATATCAATCCAAATTTAGTCACTCAATTGAGTGACATGTTGGGGCGTCAGGCGGTGGTGGTATCACTGGATTTTATTATGCAAGGGCAGCAGGCACTGGTGTTTGATCATAAAACCAAAACCGCGGGTCAATATCAATTAATGGATGCCTGTAAGTTAGCCGAAGATAAGGGGGTTGGTGAGCTATTTATCCACAGTGCCGATCGTGATGGCCTGGCAACAGGTTATGAGTTAGATGTGTATAGGGACATTGTAGCCAGCGTGGCGATACCGGTTATAGCCAGCGGGGGTTATGGCAAGCCCAGTCATGTAGAAGATGTGATTAATACCGGGGTCAATGCCATTGCCATAGGCAACGGGCTAAATTATGTGGAGCACTGCATAGCGTTAATTAAGGCCTGTCTTAACTCCCCATCCATACGTACCAGTGATATGGGGTACCAGTCAAAACAGGTGTCTGAAGAAGGACGTTTACTAAAGCAGCAAGATGATTATCTTGATGCTTTAAAATTTGTAAAGAGGGAAGGGCGATGGGTGTAAGAGTCTGCAGTCGTTGTTTATATTCAGAAAACCATCCCCTGGGTATCTACTTAGATGAAAACTGGTTGTGCAGTGGCTGCAAAATTCACGAGGAAAAAGATACTCTTAACTGGTCAGATCGTGAACAGATACTAAAATCGTTACTGGGTGAATATAAAAATAAAAATCTAAACAACTATGATTGCATCATTCCAGTATCCGGTGCCCGTGACAGCTATTTTATCGTGGATAAAATTAAAAACGAATACGGTATGAACCCGCTATTGGTGACTTACAATGCCCAGTACAACACCGAGCGAGGTATTCGTAACCTGGTGTATTTACGTACTCATTTTGATTGTGATATTTTTACCCTAACGGTATCTCCTAACCGCATCAAACAAATTACCAGGGCAACTTTGAGGCGTTTGGGTTCACTCTATTGGCATGTATTGGCCGGGCAAACGGTGTTCCCGGTACAGGTGGCGGTACGCTTAAAAATTCCTCTCATCATCTGGGGAGCTCACCAGGGTTTAGACCAGGTGGGTATGTATTCCCATCTCGATGAGGTAGAGATGACTCGAAAGTACCGTAAAGAACATGACCTAATGGGGCTTGAAGCACAGGACCTTATCAGTGATGAAGACCAAGTATTTGAAAGGGATATTTATCAGTTTTTATACCCGGATAACCACGACCTGGCCAGCGTAGGGGTAAGGGGTATTTATCTGAATAATTATATTCGATGGGATACCAAGGCCCAGCACGAATCAATGATTAAAAAATATCAGTATGAAACCTATCCACAGACTCGAACCTTCGACAGCTATAATGATGTGGATAGCCTGGTTTACTCTGATTTACATGATTATATAAAAACCCTTAAATGGGGGTATTCTAAAGTAACCGATCATGTGAATCGGGAAATACGTTTGAAAAGATTGAGCCGAGAACACGCACAAGACATTGTGAATAGATATCAAGACGTCCAGCCAAAATTTAATGGTACCTTTATGAACTGGTTGGGGGTTACGGAAAACTCGTTGAGATTCATATTGGATCAGCACAGGAATACAAATATCTGGCAGCGTGATGAAGAATGGAGATGGCAGCGTAAAGACAAATATGAATCGCCAGGGTTGACTGTGATTGAGAAAAATCGGTTAGGAGTAAATGAAGACTGTAACTTCATTGTCAGTGAAAATAAAAGGCCAGGCTACATCGAAAATGATTATGTATTAATTTCAAAAGGCTGGGTGAATTAGTGAAACTGGTTGTTTGGTTTAGCATTGAATGCTACTAAATTTGATTGGTTGATTAGGTTTTAACTGTGGGGCTATTAATATGGCTATAATCCAAGATATTCTGTCTGGAAGGGACCTTTATGTGGTTCTGGAGAATCGCTTTGGTAAGCCTTATGTGGAGGCTTATAACCTAACTACAGTGCTGCTACAAGGAGATCGGTTTTGGGCCAAATTTCGCAATCACCATTCCCCGTTTGGTCATAAAAGGTTAAAGGCAGATGGGGTTCTCTCTTACGCCTACAATAACTTCACAGATATTGTTTGTACCATGTCACTTAACAAACAGCTCCATAAATTTTACTCTTCTTTTGCTTACTCCAGCTTGGTATTCCACTGTAAAAACACATATTCACAGGTCTGGGACAATATTAATGGCGGGGATATCAAGGATATTGAAAAAGCCGTGAGGTCGGCAAATAATATAAAGTTAATGATAGAGAATCAAGATGGTTTGATTTTTATTATGCCAGCTCATACCGTTGAAGTGTATCAAAGCGATGGCGAGGCGTTTTTCTCAATGCAAAGTGAGTACGATGGTATTCCAGAAATGCTCACAAAATTTCCGCTGGCATTAGAGGTAGACAAGCAAATAAAAAATATTGCCAATACAGTGACCACTGAAAATTACGTTTCGACCGACTTCTTTGGTAATAAGCCTTATTATTCACTATCTTTTATAATTATGGGAGACTCTGTTTGGCAACGAGTTATTGGTGAGAATGGCGAACTAGTACAGCAGGCGTTTGATACTAAATCCTTTAAAGTGTTTGTAGAAGAAAAATAGTTAGCAGTACCCAGGTCCTGGCTGGGTACTTATTGGTGGCTTTACTCTGGATCGGATGCCGAGCGTGTCATCCAAGGGTCGCTATCGTAGTCAAACTCTTTAAATACAATGCTCACGTAATGCTTCTTCATGTCTAACATGGTGAGTTTTGTTTTTTCCTTCCAGATATTAATCCATTGTTCCAATTCTTGTTCGTCTTGTATAGCAAAGGCATGGGAGTAACCTACATAAAATAAATGCCATATTGAGCCGCGCATAAAAAAGTAGAATGGTTGTACCTGGGGCCTTAGTGTCTTGTCAAGGAAGTTAGATATTTCATTTATTTTCGAGGTTAATGAATAAAGATTGGGTTCTATTGAGTCTAATATTTCCACCAGGTAATTGTTCAGCTCGCTCATGTTATGTGACAATACTTCTAACTTATTGTCTATAGCCTTGGTATCAAATGTTTCAGGGTTGTCATACTGAAGCTTTAAAAAATTGACCTTCATGGATTCATCCACGCTGTTTAGGTCAAAGGGCATATTGTCCCCTTCAATCCAGGTGGTGTTATCCATGGCAGCCCCATTGGATAAATTGTAGAATGTGCAAAATTCCTGGTATTGTTTGGCGAGGATTTCGGTAGAGCGCATGGCGGTATACAGTAAGGGTTTTGTGCGAATAATTGTGCCATCTACGGCTTTGACTTCTATTTTTGCCTCCGGGTCCACATTGGCATCGGCCACAAAAAGTGGGTCTTGAGATGTATAATAGATTGAACCACTGGCGTGGTGTTTGCTGGTGTCTCGATAGGCAAAGTCCATTCCTATCAAAAATATATTCTTAAATCCCCAGTGTGCAAATATGCCCACGGCACCATTGGTACAGGTTGGGGTGGCGCGATAAACAGAGGTGTCTTCGTTACCAAACAGCATACTGGTAACACTTTCTCCTTTAAAGAAGATCACCTTTTTATCAAATAACTTGTACAACCTGGGAGCCAGTTGAGAGGGGCCCATCATGGGGATAGAGCGTACCCACTCAGGGTCATCAATAACTCCTAAGGAGGTTACCGTGACCTGGTCGGACTCCAGTTCAAATTGAATATCGGGTTTTATGCCATTTTTATATAAGCTGTGAATAGCGGTACCACAACTAACAATCAATACTTTATCTTGGTATTTTTTTAGTAACTCTATTCGATCATCCAGTGATGGCCCAGCGCCAACGATAAAAATGGGCAAATCCAAATACTGGTATTGATTCTTCTTAATAATCGGCAAACCTAATTTTAGGTTATGCAGACAGTTATTAATCTGATTAATTTCGTCATCGTAATAGCCCCAAGTACTCACAAAAGCATTGGTATCCTTGTTTATTTTTTCGGTAACACGCTTATAAATATCAAGATTTTTATGGTTAATAAATAAGGTAGTCAATGGATAAAGAGGGCAGTGTTTCATTAAATACATCATTAAGTAGCTTGATATATTCTGTTCTTTTTCAAACGGTCCAATAATGAAATGGATATTTCTGTCTTTATTATTAAGAAAAGGCTGACAAAGTTCTTGCCAATCAATCATGTACAAAGAACAAGCAAACAATTCGGGGCTAGGCTCAACAATCGCGCAATTAATGACATCATATTTCTTTAAAAACATCTCTACGTGGTAACCAGATCCCACCCCGTTAAAGATCATGACGGGGTAAAAGTCAGGAATCGTATAGTTATTAAAGTTATGTTCTGTTATGGGCGAGTGACTAATAATATCGTTACATCTCTGGTGAAAAAACCTTGGATTCATGTAGTTATTAAAGGGGGGTTGGATCGTTTTTAAGGGTTTGCCTGGCGCCATGCGTTCTTCAAACTGCGCGATGCTCTCCTTGGCCTCGGCTATGGGGCGATCGTTATAGATAGATTTTCCCTTGTAGAGGATATCCAGCTGATTGACATCGGTATTCAGACTGACGTTAAACTCATCCAGGACATATTCACAGAAGGTATTATATATAGCGGGATGAAATTTTTTGAAGAAAGTCAGGTTTTTACTTTTTAATTTCTGCGCTTCTTTTAGTCTGTTAACCTGATTTTCTTGTCTATCCAAAACATTTTCCATGTGATTTACCCTTAATCTTTATTTTATCTAATGAGAGCATCCTTAATACAAAGCAGTGTTTGTGCCACCTTATTAGCATTAAAAATAGTCACTGTAGGCAGTTTTGATATTATTTATTTCCAAATGAAATATTAGCTAGCTGTTAATAACTAACAGGTATAAAAACCCAATTAAGTTATCTCCTTTAAGGCCGTTAAGTTATCTGAACAGTTTTTTATTGCCCAAATGAGGCTGAGCTGCCAAACGGCGGTTAAAAGGAGAAGTCATATGCCACAAATTATTAATACCAACATTGCGTCATTAACCGCGCAACGTAACCTAAACAAATCTCAAAGCGCCAACCAACAGGCACTACAGCGTCTGTCGTCTGGTTTGAGAATCAACAGTGCAAAGGATGATGCGGCGGGTTTGGCAATATCCACCCGTTTCAACTCTCAAATTCGGGGTTTGAATGTGGCCATCCGAAACGCGGGTGATGGTATCTCTCTGGCGCAGACGGCCGAGGGTGCTTTGGGCACCATGAACGACAACTTGCAGCGTATTCGTGAACTGGCGGTACAGTCCGCCAACGCCACCAACTCAGATGTTGACCGCGAGGCACTACAGGCCGAGGTGGATCAACTACTAGCCGAGGTCACCCGTACTGCCGAAGAGACCGACTTTAACGGTCGTAAACTTCTCGACGGTTCGTTCAATGCCTCCTTCCAAATTGGCGCCAACGCTGGGCAGACGGTAAACGTTTCCATAGCTGAATTAACCGCTGAAAAACTCGGTGCTGGTCAAGAGGCAGGTGTATCTGCCCTGGGTACCGATTCAGCATTGTCTAACGGTGACCTGGTTATCAACGGTGAAGGTATTAGGGCGTCTTCAGCCACAGACGATACCGGCTCCACTTCCGGTGCCGACCGTTCTGCCATTTCCAAGGCGGCAGCCATCAATGACTCTACTTCTACCACAGGTGTGGCGGCTGATGTTAACGTCAATGTAGCGGCGGGTACCTCACAAACGGCTGCTGCCACAGATGGGTCCCTCACCCTTAACGGGGTCACGATTAATATTGCCACCGGTGGGGTGGATACCGCAGCCGATAGAGCGGCGGTTATCCAGGCCATTAACGCCGTTTCTGGACAAACCCAGGTGACCGCGGTGGACTCCAACAGTGATGACTCGGGCATTTCCTTACAAGCGGCCGATGGCCGTAATATCGAGTTACGTTACGACAAGTTTGATGCCAATGGTGATGCTTTTGCCAGTGGCGTCACGGCTTCGGCCACCGGTTTAACCTTGGGTGGTGTGGGTGATGCATCTGGGGCAACCGCAGAGTCTGCGGTTATCACCGGCTCAGGTTCAATTGCTGAACTAGGTAATACCCTGGATGGTTCATTTAACATTGCCATCGACGGTGAAGAAGCCATTGCGGTTACCCTAACGGGAACCGCGGCGGATGCCGACGGCGTGGTAGCAAGTTTACAAAGTTCAATTAATTCAGCGATCTCAGCCAACGGTTTAGATGTGTCGGTTACCGTATCGTCTACCAATGGCATCGTTAGTATTACTTCAGATAGTGTAGGGGCAGGTTCATCGCTGGTAATCAGTGCGGTTACCAGCTCTGCCGATGCTGCTGACTCCGGTCTGATGGATATATTAGGGGTGGTCACAGGTGGTGCTGTGTTTGGTGATTTCACCACAGTGGATTTCCTGACGGTTTATCTGGCTGATACCGGTACCGACGGCGGCGATAATACCCAAGCAACGTATACTGGCTTAAACGGCCTAGCGGGCAACGATGGTGCGGCGTCAACCAACGTAACCGCTGCCGATGCGATCTTCACCATTGAGGTGGATGGTGGTATCGCGGTTACGGTTACGGTGGGGGCCGAGGTTAATGCCTTTGCCACCCTAGGCAATGGTTTAATTGCCGAACTGGATGCTTATACCACAAAAATTGAAAGTGCCATCAACTCTCAACTTACCGCAGATGGGCAAACCTCTTCGGTAACGGTCGGATATGATGAGGGTTATCGATTAACAATTACGTCCAATGCGGAAGGCACAGATTCTGCCGTTCGTATCACTACGGTGACCACAGGTGCACAAGATGTGGGTATTGTTACCCAGACCGCCGGTGCAGATGCCGAGAATGGTAATGTGGGTACTAACGGGGTAGAAAATGCTTCGGAGACCTATGAAGGTTCCATCACGCTAAGGTCAGTTAACGGTGGTGACATCACTGTCGCAGCAGGCAGTGGCAGCTTGGATAGTTCAGGTTTGCAAAGTGGTACCTTTAACGCGGGACAAGCCTTCGCCTCAAGCCAGTCTCAATCGGTTTCCGGTGCGATCGCTACATCGGGGCAGGTGGTCGGTGAGAAAACTTCCACAGGTGGCTTCGATGATACCCAGGTGACCAGTCTGGCAGGTGATACCCTGGCCTTTAGTATTGAAGTGGATGGTGGTGATGTGGTGTCGGTGTCGGTTAACTACTCTACCGGTTCCAGTGAGTTGGATGGTTCAACCGAATTCCTGGCGGGCTTGGAAGCGACCATCAATACGGCGTTGTCTACGAATGGTCAAACGGCTTCGGTGTCGGTATCGCTGAATGCAGATAATCAAATCGTCATTGCATCCAATACCAAGGGAGAGAGCTCAACGATTGAGATCTCAGCGGTGGAAACCGCCAACGATGTCTTGGAACGCACCGTTCTGGGCTTATATAATAACCTTGATGGGGCCGGTTCATCGGGTGCCGTGGCCACCAGTGCCGTCTTGACTGCGGTAGGTGATCTCTCCGCGGGTGCGGGTGTGGGGACTGGCTTTAGTACCACTTTATTAGCCGAAGCGGGCATACTCGCCTCTGAAACGTTACGTATTAGCGTGGATGGAGGGCCGACCATTGATGCGGATATTGCCAACGTCACGGTGAGTGATGCCGCCGCCGCGTTAGCCTTTGTTCAAACCGAAATTAATGATGCCCTGGCAGCAGCCGGGCAAACCGCAACCGTCACGTTAGCTACTAACGTGGATGGCTTTGTGACCATTACTTCGGATGCGGTAGGGGCTGGTTCCAGTGTTGAAATTCTTTCCAATAACACCGCAGGTGCCTCTTTCAGTCGCCAGGCCGGTCTTAACGATTATCACAAGTCCACGGTAGCCGTGGATGGAGTGGCCACTCCTGACGGGTTGGACTCAGGTGACCTAGTGCTCAATGGGGTTGCTGTCGAGTCGGCATTGGCGGCTGATGATGCGGCCTCAAACAATACCGCGCTCTCCAGCAGTAAGCAGGCCAGTGGCATTGCCACGGCGGCAGCCATTAATCGGGTGTCGGATGCCACCGGTGTGCAGGCCACGGTGAATACCACTAGTCTGTCGGGGGGCACGCAAGTGGCCACCAGTCCATCGGATACACCACAACAGGGCTCCATTGTAATCAACGGAGTGGAAACGTCGACGATCACCACCAACGGTGCCAACGGCGGTGCCGACGATAGGGCCGCTTCCATATCCGCCATTAATGCCATTACGGGTCAAACCGGGGTGACGGCAGTCGATGACGGTGAAGGTATTACTCTGGAGGCCGCCGATGGTCGTAACATCAGTGTGGTCATCAATAACGCCGAGAAAGCGGCGGCGGACTCAGGTGGCTCGTTAGCGGCCTTGACCGGCGCGGCCATTGGCTTAAACGTGGCAGAAGCGGATATCTCCGGCGGTGCCACCTTTGCGGCGACCGCGGAAACCACCTTCAGTACGGTGACGCTGGATGGGCCAGGCACGATTGATATTCAGGCGGGTGCCAACGGGGCTGCCGCCCTAGAGGCCTTGGGCTTCAGGGTGGGGGAATACGGCTCCACCGAGGCAGGTACACGACTGTCGGATCTGGATATCTCGACGGTGGCTGGGGCCGAGGCCGCCATTAAGGCCCTGGATAACGCCATCGGCTCGGTGGCCAGTCAAAGGGCGACATTGGGTGCGATTCAAAATCGACTGGACAGTACCGTGAACAACTTATCGGTAACGTCTAATAACCTGTCGGCAGCGAACTCGCGAATTCAGGATGCAGATTTCGCGGCAGAAACGGCGGAACTCTCAAGAACCCAAGTATTGCAACAGGCAGGTATTTCCATATTGGCGCAAGCCAATGCGGGACCCCAGCAAGTGTTGTCATTACTCGGATAAGCTAGTTGAACGAGCCTCGTGAGAGGCTCAATTCTATAAAGTTTTTAGATAATAGCTTAGAAGAGGTGAAATATGAGTGATATTAAAGCAGATATGGGGAGAGGTAATCCCTTACAAAATCCGCTAACCACTGCACCTCAAGCCACAAACAAGGTGCAAGACGACCGTAATAGCGGCAAGCCATTACCGCAGGCAAGCGTGATTAAGGTGGCGGAGACAGCCGATAAGGAATCGGTCGAAAAGGCCGTTTCCAAGTTGAATGACTATGTGCAGAGTACCGCCAGAACCCTCAACTTTCAGGTAGACGATGACAGCGGCAAGACCGTTATCAAGGTTTACGATAGGGAATCTGAGCAATTAATTAGACAGATTCCCAATGAGTTAGTACTGGAGCTGGCACGTCGATTAAACGAAGAGGAGCCGTCGTTATTGTTTGAAGCTCAGGTGTGAACTGGAGCACATGAGTGCAGTCGGGGGTTATAGCGCTTTAGTCTATTCTCCCATTAAAGCAATCCCTATTACGGCCGTTAAAGGCAGTAATAGGGATTTTTTATTTACTGGGACGTAATGTATCCCTCGGTGCCAGGATGGCATGGAGAGGGAGAAACAAGGACGTAATGTACGCCTCGATGCCAGGACGGCAGGGTGATTTTTTTCGTTCAAGTAGAAAGAATTTTAAATCCTTGTGTGGGGCTTAACAGAAGCGTCAAAGTAATTAGGGTTAGATTTCAAACTAACCCAATTAAGGCATGGCAATTGCGTTATTCGTTAATTGCTAGGTAACCAAGCGGAGGCAGTTATGGCCAGCATTCAAACATTGGGGTTAGGCTCCAATGTCTTGACCAGTGAACTGGTGGAGCAAATTATCGAGGCTGATCGTGCCGCCACCGAGAGCTTAATTAATTCGCGTAAAGAAATTACCGAAGCAAAGATTTCGGCGTTTGGTGAAATCACCAGTAAGTTGTCAACCTTCCATGGGATTGTCGAAGACCTGGCAGATGATGACGTCATTAGTTCAACGGTCTCCAGTTCCAGTGATGAAACCATATTAACCGCCACGGCCAGCAGCTCGGCAGTGCCGGGTTCTTATTCGGTGGAAGTGCAGGCCTTGGCTCAGGCCCATTCATTGGCCAGTGCCAGCTTTGCCGATTCAGGCACCACAGTTAACTTAACCGCCGGGGTTTTGGAGTTTAAGTTTGGCACCACCACTTATACTGGGGGCGGTGCCTACGACACCTTCACCGAAAATGCCGATAAACCCGGCACCACTATTACGGTCCCTGCTGGGTCGACAATATCCGAATTACGAGACTTGATAAATACCGCCGACTTTGGCGCCACCGCGGCCATTGTCTTTGATGGCAGCGGTTATAAATTAAGTGTCGTCAGTGATGACTCTGGACTGGATAACAGCCTAGAGATTACCGCCCGTGACTCTGCCGGCGGACCGCTTGCAACCGATGGCCTGGAAGGATTGGCCTATAATGCATCGCAGGCCACCGCCTCTAATCTAAGTGAATCACAGGTGGCTCAAGATGCGGTTTTAACCTTTAACGGTTTGTCGGTGACGCGTGAATCAAACGCCATCAATGACCTAGTCACCGGCACCACGTTAAACCTGCAAAAGGCCAATGTAGGGCAAACCGTAACCGTTATCGTGGGGGCGGATCTTACAACATTTAGCGAAAAAATTGATGAAATGGTGGCGGCTTATAACGACCTAAAAGACAGTGTCGATTTTTACACAGCTTATGACGCAGTGAAACAAGAAGCCGGTTTGTTAACCGGCGATATCACCATTCGAACGTTAATGGTGGGAGTTAATAATCTTTTATCCAGTTCTGTGTCGGGCATTACCGGCAAAGAGTTTGAGTCGTTTGCAGAACTGGGCATCGAGCGGGATCAGAACAACAACTTTAATTTAAAATTTAATGTGGGCACCTTTTTAGTCGCCATGGAGGAAGATCGGGATACAGTAATTGATATTTTTGGGGTAAGCGGCACCACCACCGATTCACTCATTCAGTTCTCCAACGACTCCATCAATACCAACGCGGGTGATTACGACATCAATATCACCACTATAGCCAGCAAGGCTAATTTTGAAGGCGCGATTATCTCTTCTTTGGATTTTGTGGCCCCGGTCTTAATTAACAATGCCAATGATGACTACACCATCAACGTGGATGGCACCTCGGCTACCTTCGCCCTAACCCAGGGTAGTTACACCACCGGCGTTTCGTTGGCGGCGGAGATTCAGTCAAAAATCAATGGCAGCTCCACCCTGACAAATGTTGGGGCCAATGTGGCGGTAACCTATGATTCCACCAACACCCGCTTTGATATCACTTCCAATAGATTTGGCGACAGTTCTGAAGTTTCGTTCACCTCGGTGGATACCAACTCAGCTAACTCATTGGGTTTAAATGAGCTGGCCGTTGGTACCTTTTCCGGGTCAAATCTATCCGCGCTTAGTTCAGCCTATTTGGTGGGCCAGGGGGCCTCGACTACCGCGTCCACCACCTCAGTGGCGAGCACTGATGGCATCGATTTTAGTTTGAGCAACGCGACCTTTTCTATAGATGTAGATGGTGGCGGTGCCGTAGCGGTCACTGTGAATGAAGACGCCGCTAGTAGTGATTTAAATGGCGATAGTGTTTTTGGTGATCGTCTGGATATATTGCAAGCCATACAAAATGGCATCGACGCCACTGCATTAAATGGTAATGTCACCGCCTCATTCGATAGCAACAACAAGCTGCTGTTTACCACAAATGCGGTGGGCGTAGCCAAGACCATTGAAATCACAGCCGTGGGCAGTAACGCCTCTGATACCTTACTAGGATTGGATGCCTCCGACGGTGTGCAAACTAATGGCCGTGATGCAGGGTTAACACTGGCCGCCAGTGACGCCAGCTTTGATTTAACGTTAGATGGTACCGCCACCGCCACCACTATAGAGGTGGCGGCAGGTACGTACACATCGGGTAATGACATTGCCACCGCTGTACAAAGTGCCATTAATACCGCCCTGGCCATAGATGCTAATTTTACCGGCAAGGTGGTGGGGGCTGCCAGCGATGTGGGGTCTCGTGATATCTCCACTAATATCGACTTCTCCGCTATTAACTCGGGTTTTGTTTTAAACGTAAACGGCACCTCTAACGAAATAGTGGTCAATACCGATTCGGGCAATAATATCACCGATATTCAAACCGCCTTGGACGCGGCCTTTGGTGGCGGGATAGTAACCGCTTCCTTATCGGGCACCGGACTATTGTTGACCACTGACACCACAGGTCATACCGAGTATTTGCAGGTCTCCAGTGATGGTCGTGGCGCGCAAACCACCGCCGCCAGTGCCATTACCACAGGGGTTGATTTTAGCGGGGCCAACAATGCCTCTTTCGATGTCACGGTTGATGGTGTCACCATGAATGTGGATGTGAATACCGATGCCAGTGCCGGTGATGGCGACGATACCATTGCTGCCATACAAGCAGCACTGGATACTGCGCTGGTGGCTTCCGGGCAATTTGCTGCCGGCGATGTGGTGGCCACGCGAGACGGCTCTAATCAATTGATTTTAGAGACCGCCGCAAAAAGTGGTGTGAAAACCGCCAACACGTTTGGCTCCAGCGCATCTATACAGGTCTCAAATCTTGGCGGAACCACAGTTGCAAACTTGGGGCTGGTAGCCGAGACCCAAACCAATGGCTACGACGCCTTTGGCATCGGCGATGATGTAAAGTTTGGTTATGACATTACAGCTAACGTGGACTTTGTGAACGATGCGGACAATGGTACGGGTGTATTGGAGGTGACCATAGGTGGTAATGCCACCACCCTGGTTTTTAGTAATGTGAGTACCATAGCCACCTCATCCTTGGGAATTCATATCCCAGATGGATCAGAAAGCACAGCGACTACCGGCAGTGATGTGGCTGGTAGTATTAATGGGGTGACGGCAACGGGCAGTGGCCAATACCTTACCGCGCAAAACGGTAACACCGATGCCTCCAATGGCTATTTTATTGCTAACCAATCGGCCATTATCAGTGCGTCGGTGGTGATAGACAGTACCAATGAAAAATTCACCTTGAGCCTAAATGGCGTCGAAGCTGAGGTGAGCGTCGCGCAAGGCACATATGCAACGGGGACGGCATTGGCCTCAGCCATCGAAACAGCGGTTAATGGCACCAGTGCTTTTTCCAGCTTGGGTTATGGCATAAAAGCAGAGTACACCGATGATGCTGCTTCATCCTTGTATGGCAAAATAGGTTTAATCTCTAACATCACCGGTAATGACTCTAAGGTCATCATGACCACCGTGTCTTCCGCGGCACAAACTGCTTATGGCTTTGAAGTGGGTCAAGGCGATGGCGAAGTGGGCAGTGACGCCGTCGGTTCGGTAGACGATGCCAGTGGGGTGCGTATTAAGGTATTGGGAGGCAGCACTGGTGCGCGCGGTACCGTCAATTATATTTCCGGCTTGGCCGATCAAATTAATGATCTACTGGATTTGTATTTAAATTCAAGTACCGGTTCATTGGATTTACAAGTGGACGGTCTAAATGATGACCTAGATGAATTGGCAAATGACCAAACCGATTTAGATGCCAGAATGGACGCCCAGGAAGAATTGTTACGGGCAAAATTTTTGGCGGCAGATCTTGTTATTTCTAATATTAAACTCATGGAAACTTTTTTAACGCAACAATTTGATGCTTTCGCGGCGGTGGCTAATCAATAGATAGTGGTGTTGATTAATACAATTTGTTATTGTTTTTTGATTATTTTAAATGGCCCTATACGGGCCATTTTTATCCGCCAAACATACTTATGTTACAAACATCTCCTTAAACATAGAAATGACTCTGCTCACCGTATCCGAAGTGACATGTCTGTGGTCCTCTTTCCATGGGTTAGGCATGCATTCGGTCACTAATTCATAGCTGGGTAAGTAATGAATATCCTTATGCTGTTTTACCACCTCTTCTATGGCTACTCGCAATACGGCTTTAGAGTGAGTGTTGGCCTC